>Ga0316221_1000896_pt1 | contig 34652 bp, 54 predicted proteins | sample TBH18007metaG_FD_206003 | JGI IMG/M metagenome (GOLD analysis project Ga0316221, IMG submission 206003) | Freshwater microbial communities from Trout Bog Lake, Wisconsin, USA - TBH18007 | ecosystem: Environmental > Aquatic > Freshwater > Lake > Hypolimnion/Profundal zone | place: USA: Wisconsin... | reverse complement strand
CAAGGCGATGAGGCTGCATTTGCACCTATTGAAGAGCAGGCGCAAAGAGATTTTCAAACCTTCTCGGGTCAGAATGCTTCTAGATTTAGCGGACTAGGGATGGGCGCACGCCATGGAAGCGGATTTAAGAATGCTCAAACTCAAGGCGCGATTGACTTCGCTTCGCAATTAGCACAACAACGGCAAGGGCTTCAGAGACAGGCTCTGATGGATCTATTAGGCATTAGTGAATCACTACTCGGCCAAAGACCCTATGAAAATTTCCTGATCAAAAAACAGCCTAAGCAATCATTCTTAAGTAAGCTAATAGGCATAGGTGCTCCAGCAGCCGGCGCTGCAATTGGAGGGGCTTTTGGGGGCATTCCAGGGGCACAGTTAGGCGGTCAACTTGGAGGTTCACTCGCCTCTGGATTTCAACAGGCACAATTCTAGGAGATAGATATGGTAGAAATCATTGAAGAAAATAGAAGCCCAAGATTCTCAGATCAGCTAATGAAAGGGCTCGGAAATCTATCTCAGAGTGCTGCGACGGAGATCCCTAAGTTTTTTGGGGAACAAATACTCAGACAAAAGAAATCTGAGGCTTATAAAAATTTGCTCGGAGAGGATATTTCGGCTTTTCCAGAGGATATCCAGAAAGAGATCGTCAAAAATAAGCTTCAAGGACAGGCAAAGAGTGCCCCGAAGATTGCTCAACTTCAATCCGGTCTTCAGACTCTTCAACGCATGAAAGAAATCAATAAATCTGGTGGCTTGGGGAGAGGATCTAAAATAGGATCGCAATTTTTTAATACAACTGCAAAAAAATATGGGGAATACGAGCAATTGGGAAAATCTTTGATTTCATTGGCAAGCACCATCCCTATTCGAAATAAAGCAGAATTTGAAACTTTAGCTGAAAAAATATATGATCCTACAGTTCCAGATGCTCAACGTGAAGGTATTTTAGATGCTATGGAACAGATCATTCAGCAAGGGCTCGCTGAACATGGAACTTCTCAACAAAGTTTTCGTCAATCGCCTCAGAAAAAAAGATCTTTAGAGGAAATATTCGGATGAGTACTCCTCATGATATTGCAAGAGCCGAAGGATATACCGATCAAGAGATAAAAGATTTCCTGTCCAAAAGATCTGGTCAACAACAATCCACTTCAAAATTTCATGAGGATAAATACAAAGAGGCCCTAGCAGCCGGATATACGAAACAAGAAATAGATAAGCATCTCTTATCTAAAAAGCCGGCAGCTGTTCGTGGTGCAAGAAAAGCCGGAAGAATCGGTATGCAAGTCGGTTTAGGAGCTGCTGAAAGAGCTTTAATGCCATATGAATTGGCGGTTGCACCTCTTGCTTCGAAAGAAGCTCAACAAGTCCCATATAGAGAAAATGTTGCTCAAGATATCGAAAGACTTTTAGAGCTAAAATCTATAGGAGCTTTTGACGAAGAAGATCAGAAACTTTTAGAAAGCTTACAAGATCAACTTGCTCATCCTGAAAAGTCTGAAGAATTTATAAAAACAGCAGACTTAGGAGTAAGGGGATTAGTTCAAAAAGCAACTGGAATAGATACTCATCCTGAAGGAGCTTTAGAGAAAGCTGCAAATTGGGTGGGATTTATCAAAAAACCTTCTAATGCAATTCAATTGGCTAAATCAGGTCTGAGCACAAAAGAATTAACTAAAGCGATTCTTCCAACGGGTACCGAAACACTTCGCGGTTTGGGAGCAGGAACAGCTCTTCAAATGGCAGAAGAAGGCGATGCTGGACCCATTGGAACTATCGCAGCATCGATTGTTGGTGATTTGATTGGGGGTGGAGCAGCAGGAGTCATAAAGAGCTTAAAAAATCCAAAACAGTCACTAGCTCAAGCTACTGCATTTTTCACGCCCAAAAGTAAACTTGCTACGCAATCAGAATTGATTCAAAAAGCACGTGAAGCAGAAGTTCCGCTTGATGTAGGAACGATAACGGGCAGTAATGTTTTAAAAACTATTCAAGCAAAACTGGCAGCATCTGGATTGGTTGGACAACCTTTAGAGAAACTTAGATCTCAAATGACAACTAACGTGATTGATGAATATAAAAAAGTGATTGATGCGGGAAAGCAGGTTAAATTTGAGTCTCTTCACGATGCAGGTGAAGCTTTTCAAAACTTGGCTAAAAAAAGTCGTAAAGCATCACAAGAAGAATATTCTAAAATCTATGAAAAATATGAATCTTTAATTTCTCCTGCGGATGCGACAAACCCAACGCCTATTCTCGCTCGAATGCAAGATATAGAGAACAAATTAAAACCTGGTAGCTTCAAATCTTCTCCTCAAAGAAATGTATTAGATATTATAGAAATGGCTAAACAAGATTTAGTGGATGTAACAGGTGCTGCACGACCTGCTAAAATCCAAGATTTAATAAACCTTAAAAAGGCAATTTCTCAAGAAATATCATATGATACTCAAGGCGGATTAGATAAGTTGTTAAAACCAATTGTCGAAGAATTGGATAAAACGATCTTGGCATATGGAGCTAGTGGCAAAGGTCATGGCAAATTATTGGCGGAAGCGAATAAAAAAGCCTCTGAACATATCAAAACATTTCGAGAAGGTACCGTCGGTAAATTTCTTAAAAAAGATCAAAATCCGGATAAGATTTTGAATCAAATGTCTTCTATTAGAGGCATCAGAGAAATAAAACAATCATTGCTTGGAACTACTGAAGGGAGAGAACTTTGGGATCAACTTCGCTTTGCTAAACTCGATCAAGTAATCGGCGATAAGATGATCGATAGTACAACAAAACAACTTAAAACAGGAAAATTCTCGAATCTTTTAGAGAAAAAAACAGATCGAGCTATTGTAAGAGAACTCATAGGAAAAGAGGCTTACCAAAAGCTGGATCGACTCCAAAATGTAACAGGTCGTCTTGCGGAAACGGCTCAGAAATTTTTGAACACATCACAGACTGCGACGGCAGCAACGGATGCTACTATTCTAACTGGAGTTCTTTATGGGTTGGGTAATTTGTTATTAGGAAACCCTTATCCTTTTGCAAAAATTGGTGCAGGATTGACAGGTGCTTATTTAACATCAAGATTGTTTGCTGATCCAAAATTCTTGACTATGGTAGAAGAGGCAGTTCTTGCCCGAAATAATCCCGCAACTTTTGCTCCAAAAATGCAAAAACTTGCAGAATATCTGAAATCAAAAGGTGTCACTTCACAAGCCGCTGGGTTTTCGGCTTTGGAGTCTTCGTCTCAGGAACAAGAATAATAGCTTCCTTTTTTTCAGGTCTTAGAAAATTATCCCAAAGAACCCAACCAATAAACCATAACACTAAAAATGAAATGAGAAGAAGTGGTTTCCACATGAGAAAAAATATAGCCACAATAGTCATGTAGTCCGAAACATTCCAATATTGTTTTTTGCATTCACAAGTCATTTTTTCTCCAAACTTTCCATTTTCGTTTCAAGTTTTGCGATTCTTTCTTTCGCGTCCCGATTAATTTCTTTTTCCATGAAGCCCCCAGTAAATTCCAGACATCAATAGCAAAGCGCAGGTGGCATAAAAAACTACAGTAAGAATTGTCCAATTCATACTTCCCATCCTTTCTATCTTTAATCCCCTCTATAATAACTATCATCAATAATAACAACAACTCTTAATCTTTTCTTCAGGGGTAAAGAAATTATTGCAAAAGAATTTCTATAGGTATAATAATGCCTTTAAATCTAGCGGGGAAATCGTGACAACTAACTACGGCCAACAAGTCTACTCTCAAGGCACAGGAACAGCCTCTACAACGCTCTTGGATGCCATAAGATTGCCACGGAATCCCAATAGTGGGGATAACACCTATCCTTTGGGGAAAGAATGGGTCAATACGACTTCAGATGCGATCTACCAACTTGCCTCTTATGAAGGCACATCAGGAAACCTCATAGCCAATTGGGTGCTACTGTCATCAGGGATAAGCATTGCGGGTATTGAAACTATTAATACGATTCCTCCGGCTTTAAACGGCAATTTCACAGTTGAATCTGTCAGCGGCACGATAACCATCACTCCAGAACTCAACGGCATTAGTCTTGATCTAGTCGGCGGTGGTGCAACCTACGAAGGCAATACCGGCGGTCTCGTTTCCCCAAACGTCTCAAATACTTTGTTCGTAGTAGGTAATAATTCAACAGGTATCAACGTCATCGGGAACTCGCCGATCAACACTCTGACCATTGTTGGATTACAATCCTCCACGACTCAAGAAGGGACAGTCACCCTTGCAACGAATGCTCAGGCAATTGCGGGAACTGACACCTTTAACGCTGTTACGTCGGCAGCTCTTGCTGCCAAGCTCGGAACCCAAACAGCCCATAGTCTGGCTCTATTCGAAGGAAGTACATCGGCATTGTCACCCCTTGGCGTTGCAACGAATGGTCAGCTCCCTATTGGATCGACTGGAGCTAACCCAGTTCTGGCAACTCTTACGGCTGGTAGCGGAGTTACCATTACAAACGGAGCTGGATCGATAGAAATCTCTGCAACCGGATCTGGCGGGACTATTACAACAATTGATGGTGATACGGGCAGCATCACAGGCACCACCGTTACAATCTATGCAGATAACGCGGCTCAAAACTGTGGATCATCTGTTTTATTTGTAAATAGTGGGACGACTTCAAAGCTCAATGTCACCGATGCTAATACAAATACAATGATTGGGTTCGGTGCTGGAAATTCAGCCCTAACCTTCACGAACAACACAGCCCTTGGTAATGGTGTCTTAGGAAGCCTTACTTCTGGATCATACAATACATCTATGGGTAGTTCATCTGGATCCAGCCTTCAAACCGGATCGAATAATACAAGTATTGGTTTCGAGTCATTATTTGCTCTTGTATCGGGCGGCAATAATGTGGCTGTAGGCTACAATTCTTTATTCACTACATCTGGCGGCAATAATACTGGAGTAGGAACTTTTGCCCTAGTCGATGTTGGCAGTGGATCTCATAATATTGGATTAGGTTCCGGCGCGGGCGGTAATTATACATCCTCAGAAAGCAATAACATTGTCATTGGAAATGCTGGTGTTGCCGCAGAATCCAACGTCATCCGAATCGGAACTCAAGGATCAGGCACTGGACAACAAAGCAGTTGCTACATCGCTGGCATCGAAGGCGTTTCTGTCTCCAACCTCAACTACGTCACTATCAATACCGCAACAGGGCAATTAGGATCAGTTTCATCAATTGCAAGCTCCATTACGATAACTGGCGATTCGGGCGGAGGCTTAACTGGAAACAGCTTCACATTCACAGGGGGCACTTCAGGTCTGACATTTGCAGGAGCTGGAACCACCGAGACTCTCGGAGGCACATTAAATGTTGGGCATGGCGGAACAGGAAATACAACCTTTACAGCATACTCGGTAATTTGTGCTGGAACGACTGCCACAGGAACTTTTCAAAACGTATCTGGAGTCGGCACTGCTGGACAAGTCCTTACTTCAAATGGGGCTAGCGCTCTTCCTACCTGGCAAGATGGAGGGTCGGTTCTCGCAATCACTTCAGTTGCCCATGGAGCATCTCCTTATACCGTACTCAGCACAGATCAATTCCTGGCCTGCCAAACTTCCGGCGGCGTGATTACAATAAAGCTTCCTAACGCGCCAACGACCGGACGCGTAATCTACATTAAAGATTCTAATGGAGCCGCAGCAACAAGCAATATCAGCGTGACGACTGTTGGTGGAACGGTCACCATAGATGGCCAAACCACTTATACGATGGCAACAAATTATCAATCTATCAATGTCATTTTCGACGGCACAAATTACGAGGTGTTCTGATGTCTTATAACGGACCATTACCACAGGTTGTAAATGCGGGAGGAACAGGGGATGCATCATTTACTGCATATGCGCCCATTGCGGGTGGGACTACAAGTACAGGAGCTCTTCAATCTGTTGCAACTGGGACTGCGGGATATGCTTTGACTTATGTTTCTTCAAGTGCACTCCCCACATGGCAAGCTGTTTTTTCCTCTATTAACGTTCAAACTTTTACTTCATCAGGAACTTATACCCCCACGTCTGGAATGGTCTATTGCATTATAGAAGTTGTTGGAGGCGGTGGAGGAGGAGGGGGCGCTGCGGCCAGCACTTCAGGTGCAGCTTGTGGAGGTGGTGGCGGCGGCGGAGGCTATGCGAAATTACATGCTTCAGCTGCCACAATTGGAGCATCACAAGCTGTCACCGTAGGTGCTACGGCTAATGGAGGTGGGATTGGAGCAAATAATGGAACTGCTGGAAATACATCTTCTGTTGGTTTATTAGTTTCTGCAACTGGTGGCGGTTTTGGTTCCGGTGGTAGTTCGACTGGTGGCGGAGGCAGTGCGGCTTCAGCAACTGGAGGAGTAGGAGGGGCCGGCAGTTCTGGTGACGTTAATGCTAGTGGCGGAGGTGGAGGAGTTTCTTTTGGATCATATGTTTCTGGTGGTAATGGCTGGGCGATTAGTGGGGCTGGAGGAAATTCAATTTATGGTCAAGGAGGCCAAGCTGTCCTACGTACCGGCGGAACTAATGCTACTGGAAATGGTGGCGTCCTATATGGCGGTGGCGGTGGCGGTGGCACAAGTTGTAATGATGGCACAGGAGCGGCAGGCGGCGTAGGAGCCGCTGGAATTGTTATCATCACCGAGTATATAACTTAAATTCTAAGCCGGCTTTTAAGCTCCTGCATCTTGGCATGGGCATTTTTTTGACCTGCTGGGCTAAAGTCACCCTGACTTGATGTCGCATAAGGAGCTGTCCCTACACCGCTTGGCTGATAATAAGGCGCTCTTCTGTTAGCATCGATCTTGTCTTGGATGCCTGGAGTCTTCTGCTCTGGCTTATCGATGCCAAGGGCCTTTATATTCTCGTAGACGAGCTTTTGACGCTCAAACCCATCAGGCATCCGTAAGATGTTTTCAGCGAGCCTAGGATGCTTTAAAGCGAATTTCTCGATGGTCTCTCCGTTCATCACATTGTTAAAGTCAGAATTCTCTTTCAAGTAATTGTTACGGCGTTCTTCATCTAAAGCTTGTTGCACGGCAGCTTGTATTTCAGCTTGGGTTTGTTGTTTGGTCTGTTCACCGAATTTAGCTAAAGTTTTTTGTAATTTTCGTTTATCGATATAAGGTTCATCATCATCCTCATCTTCATTAAGGGGCGAGAGGCGAGCGCGCTCTTGGGAGGCCCTTTCTGCCGCAGCAGCTCTTTCCTCCGCTTGCTGACGAGCAAGTCGCTCTTGTTCAAGTTTTCTTTCATACATCTGTCTTTGTTTTGCAAGATTTTGTTCAATCGCTTCGTTTTTTACAGGCTCTTGTGGTGGGGTATCGTTATTACTAATAGACATACTAATATCCTTTGTCTTGACGCCGACACGCGGTTAGAATATATTTTACAACCATAATTTAAATTTAAATTATAGGCAATAATGGAAAACCCAACTGACTTCGCTGAAATGGCTTTTGAAATAAAAATGTGGAGAGAGAAGTTCCTATTGGAACATTTCTATCAACATGAAAATCCTGATAAGAATCAGGAACTGAGAAATATTTTTTATGGGATATCTTCAAAAGATATGACATATTATGGTCCCACCAATATCGCTGTGATATTACAAGAGGAGATTGCATAGATGGATTTGGAAGAAACGATTCGGATAATGGAAGAAACTCTTTCCCAATTAAGAAAATTTCAATGGATTTTAGATTCCAATAATGATGAGGTGAAAATGTGGAGGAAAAGATATTTAGCATCAGTGCCTTTGGAAGACGTCAATCCTTATATAAGAACGGCTTTTCTTTACATGCCTAGCGAGGCAATGATGAAAACGACTCCCGAAAAAATAATTAAAGACCTACAAGAATTTCAAAGGAATAAAAATGAAGGTTAAGCTTCTTGATGCACATGATCGCTTCACTCATTTCACTAGACAAGGATTTGATATTGCTGAATGTTGCCAAGATCTGATCAACAAAAAGCCATTTGGGGATTATCCGTTTTATATCTTTGCTCATGCACGAACAATCGGGCTCGACGAGAAGTTCAAGCTGTTTTCTTCTGGGAAATATAAATCCATGCAAGAAGTGCCAGAGAAAACGCTCATCTGGCAGCCGAGATTGACTAAACCTAAAGCTCAGAGTAATTCGATGCTTTTTAAGGCCTATCCTAAATCGGATAACATTAAAGTTATCTGGATTCTTCCTGCTCAAGAACTTTGGAAACAATACGAGAAGGGTAAGATGACAGGTAATGAAACGATATCTGAGAGCATTTACAATTTTCTTCATGAAAAAGAAAAAATGGAGGCAAAAGAAGACGACGATCTTCCAGATGCTGTGATCGATAAGATATATGAAGAGATAAGCAAAGAAGCGAATCAAAAAGGGAAAAATGAAAGAAGATGAACTCATTCAACGGATTAGAGTTTTAGAAGAAAATGCTCGTTACGTAGAACAAGAATTCCGTGATGTCATAGCAACTTTTGAGAGAAGAATGAGGAAATTTGACCAGCTAATCGAGTTTTATAATCTGAACATCCCTCTAAAATACAAAAAGTCTTTTCCTGAAGCAGAGCAAGATGAGCTTTTTAAGCTTCCTAAATTCAAACCTAAATACCCTAGAGTTTATAGAGCTGGTCCATGCGATGATCATAAACTTTATGAGCTCGACATGCCACCTCTTGGTCATGAGGATTACAAAAAATCGTCTGAACGTATGGCTGAATATGCCAAAGAAAAAGATAAGATCGTTGAATGGTATTGGGAACTTTATGATGAGAATCATGAAAAAGCAGGTGAGGTCTTAAATCAAAAAGAAGCTGATAAATGGGAAAATGAAGGACCTAAACGATATTCTCTTTTAGGAGGTGAAGACATTCATACTGCTGATGTGTTCTCGAAAGAGGAAGCTGATAAATGGTGCAAAGGAAGTGAAAATACATGTTCTATCATGCATCCCTTAAGACATGCCTATAAAAGATCTAGAAAAGTGCTGCCTAAGCAAGTGTTTTCGGAGGCTTGCGGAGTTTCTTCGGAGGTAAAGGATTTGCGCCAGGAGGATAAACCGAGCGAACCTTCCCCATCTTAGCTCTCAGGCCAGTGCCATAGAAATCGCCCATTCCGATTTTAGTTCTAGCTGTGTGGGCTTGCTTTGTTTTAGGTTTAGAGAGTTTCATTGAGAGGTTCTTTTGTTTTATTATCTTGGGATGGATGACGATTAACGAATTCGACTTCAGAAGATCTTTCTGTTTTTAAGAGAAATACTTTTCCATTTTTATCCATAACCATGTTGTGACCATCAGGAATTTCTATTATTTCTCCATCGGAATCATGAGCGGTTGAGTCAACAAAATTTATTATCATATTTGATGTCCTTCCATGATTTTTATCAAGTAGCAGGTATCATTTGATACCAAGAAGTGCCATTCATTATCGTTGATTATGATCTCTTTTCCATGGACATCATAGAATCGATAGGAAAGTTTCATTCTCTGGCTTCGAACTTCAAATTCTTGTTAGGAACTTCGTCGACTTCCATTGTATTAACTCTTCCTTTTGGAAGAACTGGAGACATATTTTTAGGATTACCCTCATGTCCAACAGGCTGCTTATGACCTACGCCATAATGTGATCCGGCATTGACGTAGCAGCTTGATCTTTCATCATAATCAGGACATGTGAAATCCCAAGGGGACTTCATTGACTTGCCTTCTTTGACTTTGATTGGATCGTTAAAACCTGTTTTCATAGGGACTCCTTAGTTAAAGAGGCAGGATAATTGTGCATTTTGCTAAATGTCTTTGTTTTTGTTCCTTCCAATTTCCCACCTCAAAGATTGGATTGTGGGCGCATCAAGTAAAATAAAACTTTTTTGTTCTAAGCGCCCAGCAAAATTAGTTTCTGTATCCAGATTTAAGAGGATGGCCCTTAGCTTTGGAAACGCCCATCATTTGTTGGCTCTTGATTGCTTCGGTTGTATCTTCATATTCATTTTCTGCACCTGCGCCTTCAGCTGAAGATTCGTGTTTTGTATGTACTCCTTTTGGAAATACTGAATCTTTAGACTTTCCGCCAGCCCAGAATGAATGATCATCTATGCGCTTTGGTTTTGCCATAATCTTCTCCTTGAGCCGTAGGCTCTTTAGGTCTCATTATAGCTTTGAAATCATATTTCTCAAGGAATTCTTTGAGAGTGTTGTTTTATTAGGAGCTATGGTATAATTTCTGGAAAAAGGACGGAAATCATGGAATGGTTCGAAAAGCACACGGATACAGTGATAGTGCTCGGAGGAATTGTTGGTTCTCTTTTATGGATGAATCATAAATTCAACAACTTAGAAAGAGAAATTCTTATCATCAAGACAGTTATGTTGATGAAAGGCGATTACCCAAGAGAGCTAGCTAAGCAAGGCGTTGAATTAAAATAATTCATTGTCCTTGAGCCTGTCCGCCCAAAATCCCAGTCATGAAATCGTTGGCTAAACTCGATCGCTTAGCGTCAACTTTTTCTTCGTTCTCATCCATGATCTGATTTCTGTCGAAATTCTCAATATCTTGCATTTTAAGAGCCGTTTCAATTTCGCCATATTTAGCAATGACATCCACGAGTTTTTCAAGAGCTTCCATCTTATCTTTAGTAGCGAGCGCGCGATTACGTGTGATTTCGCTGAGTCTTTCTTCAAAGAGCCCAATATCAGCCTCAGCCCTGCCATGTCTTTCACGTGCTGTCGCGATTTGGGCTGCTGTTTTGCTATACATCTCTTTAAGACGAGCCTCATTGAAGGCATGTTCAAGATTTTGGCTATGCTGCTGTACGGCAGCTGTCTGCTGTTCTTGTGACTGTAGAAACTTGATTGCATCGGCTTTTCCTGTGATGTTGAGTTTTGGTATGATCATCGAAGGAGGGAAGACCTCTCTTCCGAATCTTTCGTTCATATCCATCATCTGTTGGGCTTGCAAATTCTGTTGAGTTGGAGTGAGATCACTCTCTTCCATAATGACTTTATATTTAGCAAAGATCTTGGAGTAGAAAAGAGGACTCGGTTCTTCACCAATCATCAATTCGACTTTTTCAGCACTCCAATTGTTAATCATTATTTGAAGCATTTTATCCCCAAGAAGCATGTCCGAATAATCCCATTGGTCAAAATATTTCTGGAATACCATCAGATTGGCAGCTTGCTTAAGGAGTACAGTTAAGCTTGAAGTTTGTTTATCTTGTTGACCCGACCAATTTTCTAGATTGATACCTGAGGTCTTGTACATCAAATCTTCCATTTGCTGGGCGAGTGCCAGATCGGACTCAGGAACAGCAGATGGGATGATCTTTTCTACATCTGTCATCTCATAGCCATCGTTTACGATGACATCCCAGCCTTGGCCTGATTTCTTGAGATTATCTTCATTGGCAACAGCTCCGACTTTACGCTTCCAACCGGCGTTAATTGTCGCGGCCGCAATGTCGTTGTTTTGGATGACTTTGTAGTTGAAAAGGTACTGGGGCGACCGCATAGTGCGGATAAGTCCACGGCAGCGCAGATCGTAGTAATTTATGTGAGGTTCGTAATTCCAAAAATAACTAATCATCGGGCACGAATCAAATCCTAGCGGATTGTCTCCCTGAAACATCAATTGATCGTTTAAAACGACCGCCAGTTTCCATGATGGCACTTCAACCGTCACTTCTTCGACATCCTCTAGATTGGCTAGGAGAGCGTCCATTTGCCCATCTCCGCCGGCAAAATCAAAGAATTGATTCCGTTTACGGCTATAGAGTCGTTTCTTTTTCTTTTTCCATTTGTACCAGACATAACTCAAGACCATCAGGTCATTGCGAGCCATGTTGTAGTTTTCAGGAAGAAAGTAGAACGAGCCATAACGTTGGGGAGTGCCGGACATAGGCATTATGTTATTTTTTTGCTCTGGAAATCTCTCCTCAGCCACTTTTTTAGAAATATATTCTTGACACCAGATGAATTGAGCATCACTCATATCTGGATTGCGGAAGTAGGGATCAACTAGAAAGCTATTGTATTCCCAGATTTTAGCTTTAAGTTCCCCTTGGGCTTGATCGGCTCCAGTGAAATCTAAATAAGGTTGCAACAGAACCATGCCAGAAATGGCAGCAAGCTCTTTTGCCTTCGATTTTTGCTCGTGAATTCCACCGATATTGGCGGTATGTGTCAAAAGTTTTGTATATTGATCTGTGGTAAGGTTATCTGCTCCCTCTATAGCCTGACACATGAATCCCTTACGATGCTGACGCTCGTAGCCGGTAATCATGTTGACAGGCTGTTGGCAGATGTTGAAATAATAGCTACTAGCGTTGCTATTAGCCTGAAATCCAAAATATCTATTTACAAAGTCTTGGGCACCGGCATAAAAGAGGGTGTCGATATTACTTTGGTTCCAACGCGATTGCTCAATGGGCATGAACTTGCTATAGAGATTGTCAAGCCACTGTCTGACGTTACCTTGATTGGGCTCAATATCATTATTCCAAGGTGGATAATAGAAGCTCGTAAAGACCTCCGATGCGAGTCAAATGATCGAGCCCAAATTAACATTAAAGATTTTATTAACGCAACATTAGTTTTTTAAGAAGATCCTCCTTTCATATTGCTAAGAGAAGCTGATTAGGTTCGAATTTTTTCACTCGCCAGTGAAATTTTACATGTTGTATTGATATGATTTAAATAAGACGTCCGAATTTAACAGGCAAATAGACGACTCTTTTCATGGAGAAAAGTGTCTAAGAAAAAAGCCTCTCCTATTTTGAAACAGGCAAATAGACGACTCTTTTCATGGAGAAAAGTGTCTAAGAAAAAAGCCTCTCCTATTTTGAAACAGGCGACCCTTTTTTGCCCCGTTTCGGCACCACAAATAATGCAAATACTCATATTGCTAAGAGAAGCTGATTAGGTTCGAATTTTTTCACCCGCCAGTGAAATTTTACATGTTGTGATGCAGTAAGCATTAGTAGATTGGATATGTCGTTATTGCTTGGATCATTATCCCGATGATGGATGTCCATGCCATCGGGAATTTCACCGAAGTGATTGATCCAAATCCAGCGATGGGCATACAGAGTACTGTCCTTGGTACATTGCCAATAGCCGTTTTTGCGTTGAAAGAATTTTCTTCCGAAATGATATTGATATTTTCCCATAGACGAAGAGTATAGAGAAGCTATGATTATTTTTCAAATTCGACTGTGAAAATTTATGACGTTCGCGGAAGGATTTGAACCTTCATCACACTTTCGTGTATTTTGCTCTTTTGTTAAACTACGCTACTAGTTATTTAACTATTCACTGATTTCATAAATTTTGTAAAGGCCTCTCTCAGAACAGCGTTCATATAGCTGATACATTCACTGTCTATTCTTTTTTTTAAAATAGAGCTTTCATCATCTGATAAAAAATTTTCAAACCGTATTTTTCCTGAACGTATTTCAAATCTGATTTCTGATGAGATTTTTTCTTTTATATGTTCATATAAATTTTTCATTTTTTCATGGCATATTTTGGCGGCTATTTCTTTTACTTCATCTTCTGTCATTAAAAATTCCCTCTTGAAAATCTATTCTGTGCGTATTGGTTGGGATTATGCTTATAGGGCTGGTACTTAGTTACTTTATGAGTAAAAATAGCATATCTTAACGCATCCATATTATGGTCATTAACCTTCATCGGAGCATCTTCTCCTTTCTCAGCTTTCTTATGATCCCAGACGTAGGATTCTATTTCTTTGATAGTAGTAGGACACTCCTCACACACGAAGAGATTACCCTTTTGCATTTCCGATGTCATAAAGGTGATACCACTTAGAACATCATTATCTGCATCGATTGTAGTTATTCCCCTTCTTCGAAGCTCCACTTTAAAAGAAGCAGCGCTAGGGTCAATGTATACACCGCGCAATGCATAGGGCTCAAGAAATGATTGCAAATCATCGGCAAGCTCACTGTTAGTTTTTTGTCGTCCCTTTTCAGCTGAGTTCCAAACATATTCCTTTTCTACCCATCGACAAATACCAGTCTGGGTATGCATTCCTGTATTAATACCTATTAGGACACATGCAAAGTTATTAGTAATCCCATAGTCAATGCCTGCGATCCAATATTCTGCGGCTCTTGGTGGTTTTTTTACTACGTATATATTTCTATCGAAGAAATCAAAAATAGCTCCCTGTGCTAGACACCAAAGACCCAGATAGTTTCTTTTGTAAAAGAGACCAGATAAGCTTTCTTTAACCATCCGTTTGTATTCATCATCGAGATAAGGATTATCATCTAGAGTAAAGGCGAGTTCGTAATACAGAGGATCACCGGCTCGGGCTTTATCGATCCATTTCTTTATTTTATGATCTGGATGAGACGGGTTGCAGGAGCAAAATAGCTGGGAATGGGGATTAGAAAGTCGAGTATGAATCATATCGATGATAGATTCGGGATATAGCGTGATCTCATCGCAATAGGCAAGCGAAAATGTCTTACCTTGGATTGCTCCAATTGCGCCTTCATCTTTGGCGCCTACTGTCGATATGGTCTTATTTCGGAACTTAAGCTCGGCCTTACCAGGTTGCCACGTTAGGAATGGTTGAAAGACCGACAAAGGATTATTAGGAGTATTGGCTTCCATTAGTAGACGTATCGCATTATGATAGATGGTAGAAGAGGAATGACCTATCATCCAGATCTGGGAATCAGGGCAATTGCCGACGGCTTGCATAAAACGGAAAAGGGTTCCAACCGTCTTGCCACAACGAACAGAGCCATGAGCTATATTGATCTTTTTGGTGGAGTCGAGTATAAACTCCATCTGCTTGGGAGCTAGTAAATTATTCATTATGAGGATGGTATGAAAAACTGCTGTAAACGTAAAGTAATTAAATCAATTCCTAAGATCGACAGGAAGAAGATGAATTCGGATCATTATATGAGAGAAGTGTTTAAGCAATTAAATGCACAGGAAGCGGTAAAATCGCTTATGAAGTCATTGGCGGATAAATGAAAAAAATCAAAAATTCGAATGAGTCTAAATGGAAAATAGATGAAGAATATTTGAATAAAGCACTCGTTTCAATTTCTCCTCCTTCGACAAAACCCGAAATACACTTAAGTCTTTCTTTACCTTTCAAAGGACAAGAAGATTTGAATGAAGCCTTATATTGGCTCTTCGAAAAGATGGATTATGAATGTTTCCGATATATGACTCCTGAATATGAAGATGATCCGAGAATATTGGAATTTTTTCCTTACGACATTACTATATTTATTCGAGATAAATTGATACACACAGAATTATCACAAGACAGAAACTTAGTCGTGATTACTTTTAAAATGGGAAAGAGATATCTGGATGAGAAACCGAGCTAAATGTAAACTCTGCAATGACGTCTTAGAAAGCTTCCATCAATACGATTATGTCGTTTGTAAATGCGGAGAAATCAGTATAGATGGGGGCTTATATGAACTACGCTGTTCTGCCAAAAACTGGTCTAATTTCCTACGCGTCGATGATAACAACAATGAAATCGTGATCAAAGTCAAAGATGAAGACCCTATTCCTGACCCCACAAAAATGGAAGAACCTCAACTTCTAACGAAACAAGATAAAATTGATATGCTTGAAACGATGGTAAAAAACATCGAAAACCTTCCCAAGCATGCAATGGATTTACCCATCAATCATTACGATTTTTACTCCTATCTTTTGGTCATCGTCTCCATCCTAAAATCTCCCGACAAAGAATAATCTTTATTTTCTTTTAAAAAATCTTTAAAAGTCATAGATTTTGTTTTAGACAAGGAGATTTTTTTATGTCCACACAGCCAGGCGCAAGTCTAAATACAGTAGGTTTCGGAAATAGACCCGAGAACGTCGAAGTACCCCATATAGAAACACGTTCACCCACTGTGAATGATACAGGATTTCCCATTGGTAAAAGATGGATCAATACATCCGCAGGGCTCGGTTTTGAGCTTACATCCGTATCTAGCTTTGGCGGTCTCCTTACTGCAACTTGGGCACAATCAAGCACATCATCTGGAACATTAACTACTCTAACCGGCGACTCCGGTACAGCAACCCCATCAGCTGGTAATATTAATATCTTTGGTACCTCTGGAGAAATTACAACAGCCGGATCAGGTGCTTCAATCACCTTGTCACTTCCCTCAGCCGTCACCTTCCCAGGATCTGCTGCAACAACAACAACACTGGCATCTGGTACTACACTAACTGCTGGATCATCCCTTGCCGTCACAACTTCTGCAACAGTTGGAACAACTCTTGGAGTAACTGGAGCTACAACACTTGCCGCCCTAACACAAGTCGGAACTGCTCATATCAACGCTTCTGGGGCAGGTGTTACGACAATCGGGACAGGTGGTACAGGGGCTGTTAATATCGGCAATGCCACAGGAAATACTGCCGTGACAGGGTCTTTAACCGCATCAACAGGTCTCGTTGCTACAACAGGTGGATTAACCGTATCAGCCGGTGGTGCTGCAATCACTGGTACTACCACTATTAATAATTCGGGTGCTGGAGTCACAACGATCGGGACTGGCGGAACTGGAGCGGTTAATATCGGAAACGCTACCGGCAATACCGCGGTTACTGGATCTCTGACAGCTTCAACATCGCTTACCGCAACCCTTGGTGCTATTACAGCAACTAATGGCAACCTCGTATTAGGAACGGCTGGCAATAAAATATTGAGTACAAGTGTTGCTACAACAACGACTGCCGGTGCAAACTCTTTCGGATCGGTAACTCTGGCATCGGGCACAGCAACAGTTGCAACAACAGCCGTCACTGCAAGTTCATTGATTGTGACTTGGAGACAAGCTGTCGGTGCTTCAACTGCTCTTGGTGAAATCAGCGTCGGAACAATTACGGCTGGGACCAGCTTTGTAGTTTACGCTGCAACGCAGGGTACCCCAGCGACACCTCTTGCAACTGATGCTTCAGTTGTCGGATGGATGATCATCAACTAAGAGGATCACTTGACTCAGAATACGAACCCTACAGTTACAACGTCATTAGATGCATTGTCTGTAGGTCGTTCGTCGTCATCTGCCTTTATTACGGTCTTTGAAACAAGAGCACCAACTGCTCAAGATGTAAACTATCCCATTCAAAAAAGATGGATCAATCCCAGCAATGGGCTTGAGTATGTACTTCAATCATACTCCAATGCAACGGGAGTATTAACAGCGAATTGGCTTCCAATAGGATCTGAGAGCGTTGTGACAGCAACACTATCAGGCAATAGCGGCGGACCGGTGGGAGTTGATGGCTCAAACAACATCGCAGTCATCGGTGATACTACTACTATTAATGTGATAGGAGTGCCAAGCGCTCATACATTAACGATATCGACGGCTGGAACGGTTGCGACGTCTTATGTTGAGAATTCCGGCACGGCGGTTCCATCTGGTGGGGTGCTCAATGTTGTGGGAGGAACAGGCGTTAGTACATCAGGCGCCGGCAGTACTATTACTGTAAACGCGGCTTCTTCAGTACCCACAAGCTTTGTGACAAATTCGGGCACGGCGGTTCCAGCGGCAAATGTCCTTCATGTCGTCGGAACTGGCGGTCTTACAACAACAGGCGCTACCGATGTCGTAACCGTGACCAATAACGGAACGATTGCTACTTCATATTTGACAGATGACACTAATAGCGCTGTCCCAAGCGGAGAAGTATTAGTAGTACATGGCGGTACTGGCATTACAACAAGTTCCTCTGGCAATACCGTTACTATTACTAATACATCGGCATCATCTTTGACCTTTCAAGAAGATAGCGGAACTGCGACTCCAAGTGCAGGGACTATTATCATCAAGGGAGGTACCGGCATCAGTACGATGGGGTCGGGTAATACCGTTACTATTACTAGCAGCTCTGGATCTGCAATCGTCAAAGTAGTTAATCAAGTATTTACTACTAGTGGAACCTATACTCCGAGCGCAGGCATGGTTTATGCTGATATTCAAATATTAGGTGGTGGCGGAGCGGGAGGTGGTGCTCCAGCTACCAATAGCACTCAATGTGCCGCGGGTGGTGGTGGTGGTGGTGGAGAATATGCCGTAGGAATATTCTCAGCTGCAACGATTGGAGCCAGCCAAGCAGTCACAATTGGCGCAGGAGGCGTTGGAAACACTAGCGCTGGAGCAGCGGGTGGCAACACAAGTTTCGGGGCTTTAATGACCGCTATAGGAGGTTCTGGTGGTACAGCCGGAATAGCCGAGACTCTTTGTATTGCGACGGATGGTGGAATGGGAGGTACCGGAGGAACGGGCGGAAACTATAGGACACCTGGTTCATCAGGGCAATTGGGAATTGTCAGTTTGATTTCTACTGGATATATTGCAGTAGGCGGAATCGGCGCTTCAACGCAACTCGGAGCCGGTGGTCATCCTGCTGTCGGAGCCGGACAACCTGGAATTGGATATGGAGCAGGCGGTTCGGGATCAAGCAATATTCCAAGCACAGTCTCAGCAACAAACGGCGGTAACGGAACAGCCGGCCTCGTCGTAATCACTGAATATTGTACTTAATCCTTCTTTTCAAACTCTTCAAATTTAAATTCTCTTCCAGCTAACATTTCCAGATTCTTGATTAAGGATTGACACTGCAAAAGAACAGCTTTTTCGAGTTCTCCAGGAGCGTCGCTTATGAGATGTTTTAATATTGCACAGTGAAGAACGTTAAATGCCCCCAAGGATATATTTGAATTGTGTTCCTCTAATATGGGCCCAATAGCCTTCATGAGTTTATCATACACAACATGGATCTCTTCCATGATATGTTCAGGAACGTCGTTCATGTTATGCATTGAGAGATGTTTTAGTTTCATATGAAATCCTTCGGTATTTCTGGCATATGAGACCAGAATTTTACTTTTACATCCTCATATATTTCAGTTTCGGCAACTTCAATCATGATGAATTCCTCGCAATGTGCCAATGTTTTCCATCGTTGCAGTTCAGGCTCGTAAATTCCCAATGTTCTAAATGGTCTTCCCGTAAACATTCCACATATTAGAACGGGTGCATCATTGGTGGGCAAATCATCATCTACACTTATCCAGTTCATACCAGTGTCATTTCCTTCGTCTCAACAACTGCCGAGACTTCCTGTACAGGCTCTTTGGATGCTACCCATTTCAGATAAGCAGCAGTGAATTTTTCAACTTGATTAAGAGCAGATTTAATGGTCTCTATCGTTGATTTCTTTCCTTTTTCAGAAGTAAACTTCACGAATTCCTCAAGATCATAATCCATGTTTTCAATAGATTTGAACTTCTCTTTAAATTGAGCTGTAATCTCTTCTTCACTAGGCTGAGAGGGAGATGGCGCCGCTGTCATATCAACTTCAGCATCCTCAAGTTCGCCCTCCACATAAGCCTTCGTAGCGATATCAGGAGCCAATCTTCGTCTAAGTCTTGAGATACAACGTGCAAAGAGCATATCGGAAGGGTTTTTTTCCCACGATCCTCCCGATTTGACAAGATTAGCCTTCTTAGCATCTTCAATCGTATAGAGTGAAGTGTACTCATCTCCAGTATCAGATCTCTTGCCGTAGATTTCACAACGAGTAGAATCAGACTGTATGATTTTAATACGCACACCATTACCACGAAGCAAAGAATGCATGAGCTCAGCGCTCATGGTTATCTTGCCTTGAACATTGGAGAAGCCACCATTTACAGCCGTCATTACCGGAACACCGATTTCTCTGGCATAAAGAGCAATACACATAACGCCGGCTATGCCACCAAGAGATTGGAAATATTTGGATTCAACCGCATATTTGCAGATGATTTCGAGAGCCTGCATTTCCTGTGGTGTTGGGATTAGGGATAGTTCTTTAGTCATTATTTTCTCCTTACGTGTAAAGTTCGTTCTTTAAAAAGTTCCACACCTGGAATATCACTTCGACCCAAATCGATGTGGTTTTGAATAGCCTTCTCATCAATGATCCAATATTCATCAGGTATAAGATTAATATCTGTAATCTTAAAGCTCATCTTCTCTCTCGTATATGCAATTGCATTCGCAGTGGAAAGAGGTTTTAGATGGCTAAAGTGAGAAGAGAGTATATCCATACTAATATTTAAATCGCTCGATATCTCTCTGATCGTCTTCTGGGCAATGGAGGCCCTTTCCTCTTGCACAGCTTGCCAAGCAGAGATCTTAAATCTAATAGTAGTATCAATACATGCAAGAGAACACTGGAGTCCTTTGGCACAGTCATTAATAGATTGGATGATTTTTCGGCTGGGCTCTATAGCTTTCTTGCGGTATTCCTCAATGGTTTTGTAAATCAATTTAGCGTCTACGGTGATATCGAGAGCTCTTTTACAGCTATCCTCATCTTCAACAACCAAAAGTTCAGATTCTGTTAAGAGTTTGCTAATTTTTTGGTTGTAAAATTCAATCTTTTGAATGGCATCATGCCTATCATCTTTTTGAACTTCAGGAAGTTGCGTTGTTTCTAGCAGAAAATCGATGTAAGTGCTATCGTTTGCGATGTCCTCATTCATATAGTTCCTTCCTTTGCCCGTTGTTACAGCAACGGGTTTTTTATTTATAATCCTCAAATTCTCGTTTTGATTCTAAAACCTTCGGATAGTGGGTTTTTGCCTGATCTAAAATTATTTTCAGTTCTTCTTCTGGGACATTCATGCACGCGGAAATCTTTAAAAACAAATTCAATAAAACATCACCTGCAATCGACATTTTTATTTTATTCCGCGTGAGAACATCAAGAAGCAAACGAACAGCATTTCCGACCTCTTCTTTTTTTTCTCTTTCTTCTTTTGCTATTTTTTCATTCATATTCCATCCGATATAGTTCCTATTGTGTATTTATTGATATTTCCGAGTCAAGTACATATACGTATTGTATAGAGAAATCGCAGCCGAAGTAAGCTCTTTTGTAATCTCGTATCGATGCACTTTTGGTGCTTTTCCTTCCTTATCTAACTGGATAAACAGACAATTCGGATCGAGCTTCATTCCATTAAATTGAGTAAGAAGGTAATAGAATGCAGCCTGAATGGGCCACTTTACAGGATCGGAAGCGACAGTGCATTTAAAGTCTATTAGTTGAGGCAGTCCACAAGGATTTATCTTGCCGATCATGTCTATACATCCTGTTAGGTTCATAGGTTCATAGTAGTATCGCTTCTCTGTCATGTGACATTCCAGGCTAACGCTCTTTTCCCATTTCAAATAACTGTCGAAATAGCCCTGCTCACGATCAGAGAGTATATAAAACTCTTCTTTAATATGCTCGGCAATTGCTTCATGGACATTAGATCCCAGCTCTGCTTTTCTCTCTAAAATACTACTATCTATTGCATCGAGTGGGTATCCCCATCTATTTTCTATTAGTAAAGTGGGCATCATGCGAAGGATCGAACTCACCCGCACCCACTTAGGATCAATAACATCTGTCATGAACGTTCCTTTTTTTCTGTAGATTGTAATGTTACTATCACTTAAAATCCATGACGAAACTATATCTTATGGGAAAATATGAACTTAAAAGAATGGCTGGATAAGACAGGGATAACCGTTAAGGGTCTTGCGAGGATGACAGGTTTTAACGAATTGACTATTAAAAATCTGACGCTTGGAAAAGGAATACGTGTACGGACTCTTCGTAGGCTTGAAAAGGTTACTAGAAAAATGCATCCACCTATAGATGCTTCGATGTTTAATAAGATTTACGGTAAAAGAAAACTCTCGGTCAAAAAATAGGAGGCCATATGCCATTAAAAAAAGGCGCATCAAAAAAAACCATCGGTAAAAATATTAAAGAAATGGAAGCTTCAGGACATCCGCGCAATCAAAGCATTGCAGCAGCTCTCAACCAAGCACGAAAGGCCGGAGCGAAAATTCCGAAAAAGAAAAAATGATAGACGACGAATGGAATGAAGAAGATTGGATATTAGTAAAAAATATATTTCCTACCTGTATCGAAACAGGAGACTTTTATCCGACGTATTTGTGCAAGAGTAGAGAAGAACTCGAAAGGGCTTGGGAGGAACTCCCCAATCCTTATATGAAGCAATATCCGCATAAGTCATATCAAAGAGAAGAGTTATATGGATGAATGCATCCCAGGCGTTGGATATCGCAGTGATCGATATGTTTTATGAGATTTATCGAAGGAAAAAGCCTAAAGGATGGTTGTTTGACTCTTCCAGTTAACCAAACTTATTGCCCTAACTGTGGACAAGACGAAGTATTTTCAAGCACTACCTCAGACTTAACCAGATTCCCATGCTACACAATTAATCGTCGCTGTTCCAATGGCCATACTTGGACATGGTTTTCTAAAAAGCATTATGAGCCGAATTTTAATCCTAAAATAGAGAGGGAAAAGTGAATACATTAACAGATGGATTGCCTCATGTTGTTATTGCAAACAGAGATCCAACAGAAAAGGATACTCACTTTGAAAATGCATATTGGGTTTCAAAAGAATACACTCCTTTTCGAGTTTTTAGAGGTGGAAACGGAAAATGGGTTTTTGTCGGAAAATTCCATCCTTCTAAAGAAGAGGACCAATGAAAGAGATAATCGAATGGATCCACTGGATCGACGTTAAGCATCAACTTCCTCCCGATGATTGGGACGTTTTACTTTGTGATTCTAATGGATATATCCAAAGAGGGTATAGAGATGAATATGGGTATTATTCAGAGGGTTTTCTCAAAGATAAATTGCAGGATATCACTTATTGGGCATATCTCCCTAAAACGCCATACCAAAAACCTGTGATCACAAACGATGAGGTGATAAATCTTATGGCTAAGAAAAGAATGCTAGAATGAAATGGATCGATATCAACAAAAAAAAACCTCCTGTCGGCGTTCGTCTCCTCGTTGTTAAGCATTACATCAATCAAGAGTTCTCTCAAGAGACTGGCGGTTATGCTGGTCCTTACTTTCCATCGGAAAGTTTCATAGACGTAGATAGTTCTTCACTGTCATCACTTCATAGTTGGGAAAAAGGCGGCATTGTCACGCATTGGATGCCTTTGCCTAAGATTCCAGCCTAAAGTCTAAGATTGAATATTTACTAAAAAAAAGAACCGGCACCACTAGGTAGCGCCGGTTTGTTGACTGAGTTCCTTTAAAATACTTGATAATAATCGGAGGGAAAGGCTAGCTTAGTGCTTGCTTCTGACACAAAAACCAACTAGAAAAAGGATAAGTTCCTTCCTAAACCACCCCGATCCGTCTCTAACCTTATCAAGACGGCGAATTTAGCGAAAGAACTTAGATGATTTTTCAGTTGGTTTGTAAAAAAAGGACAAGCCAGATGACAAAATCTTTATCTAAAACGAATCTCTTAGATGCAACTTATAAATATAATTCCATGTGGCCTTCCACTAGGAAACTCTTCCATGCAGGGCTAATCCCCATGTACACCTGGACAGACACTATCTTTTTGAGTCACAAGAAGATAGCAAAAGAAACTGGATTAGGAATCACGCAAATAAAAAAATGTATCAAACAAGCAATTGAGCTCGGTGTCTTAAAAGTCAAAAAAGACCCAAAGAGGCGCACTTTGACATACGAAGCGGAAGCAAATTTTGTGGAGCTATGCATATTGATCGATGCTTGTCATTTCAAGATGAATTGGAAAAAACATTCCGAATCTGTGATAAAAGATGTGTCAGAAGATGAGCTCTTTTTTGCCAAACTTTTGAAGAAAAGAGGCCAGTTATCAACAACGAAAGTGTCTACATCTTTACTGGCAAAAGTGTCTACTATTAGAATCCTCTCTTCTTTAACTAAGTCTTCTTTGATAACTACTCGAGATCAGGAGCCTCTGGCCGGTCGTGAACAAGTTGTTAACAACGCAAAAGAAAATCCAAATCCAATCAAAGCCGGAAGTCCGTATCTTTGGGGACTGAAATTAAAAGAAAAAGATCGGGTGGTTCTCACTTTTAGGAACTCGCCAGCTGAATTGAAGCGAGCTAGAGAGGGATATGACTTCTTAAAATATAAAAAAGATGTGGTTCCTACCAATGATGCGGCGCTTCTTATTCATATCTTAAAGAAAAATCGTTGTAATAAAAATCTTTACTGATGTAGTTTTTCTTTTAACCCACAAGGAGCGGTTATGAAACACAAGCACGAAAAAGAAGAAATGCCAGCAAAGAAAAAAGAAATGCATGGCAAAATGCATGAAGCTAAAAAGCACGGCATGCACGCCATGAAAAAGCATCACAAGAAAGCAAAATAATTGTGAAAAACTTTTTTGGTGGCGTTTTCGGATTCACCGTTGAAGATATTTTCGGCTCTCTAAAAAGGAAGGCAAAAAAATGGACAGGAAGATGCGCAAAGTCTCCAAGCAAATCCGCAAAGGGGAAAAGATCATCGAAAAAGCGGCCCGCAAGAATGATAAGCTCGCCAATTACGACGAAAAGGTCCGCGATCCCATCATCGAAAAGTATCAAAAAATGAAGAAGAAGGGCTGCAAATAGAGCCCTCATGCTAAGATGTTCTTTCTTACAAAGACAGAGGAACTGCTTGGCTATGGTTCAATTAGATCTATTCGGTGATCACACAGTCATTCTGGTCAAAGTTAAGAAGAAAAGAAAAAGGAAGGGGAAATGAAAAGAGAAAACATCCAAGTTTGGGTAACGCAAGACGAATTAAAAAAACTTGTAGAACATGACGAGTTCGTCAACACTTGGGATTATTTTGATAATGAAGATGCTGGCGATAATGAGCTGGGTAAAATAACAACTTCCCATTTCAACCTAAGATTTAACTTGATGGGGAGGAATAAAGAAATTCCTACTGATCTTAAAGACTCCGCAAAGATTCCATTAAAAAAAGAGACTTTCCGCATCCGTTCAAACAAAAAATAGTATGTTTAAAAAAGATTATTTACATTCAATAATAGTTTAGTGCAAAAACATATGAAAACAAGTAATTATTTATAACATAATCTTGATTATCAGACTGTGATATTTATGGGGAATATGTTATTCTATATTAATGCCGGATTATAACGAACTAAAAGAATTTATATCTCATGCAAAGAAATTTATGGCACCACAAGTTCAAGAAAAAATCATCCAAGAAAATATTACTGCCAAGCAAAAGAATTATCGAAGAAATCATCTTCCAAGCAATAAAGAAAATAGAAGGAAATACTTTAAAAGTGAAAAGGGCTTAAAACAACAAAAAATGCGATCGGCTTTTCATGGATTCTATAGGATTGATGGACTTAGAGATGTACCAAAAGAAGAATTTCGTAAGATAAGATCTTTTTATCTTAATAAACCCTGTGGATGCCATGTTGATCATGTTATTCCATTGAATGATGGAGGAAAACATTGTCTTGAAAACCTTCAATATTTGAAGGCTGATGATAACTTGAGAAAGAAAAAAAGGACTGATACAAACATGAAAGTTCAACTCATGCGAAATCGATTCATTCGCAAAATTTAGGTTTAACAAAAACTTAACGAATTCGATAATGGGCATCATAAACGATTTTGAGAAAAATAAAGACCTCAACTAAGGAGTCGTTATGTCGGACCTGTCGCCAGCAATGAATGTTGTAGCCGGAGGAATGATCGTTTTGTTCTTCGTGACTTTATTCTATCAGCTGAAAAACTTATGTCGCGAAGAGAATAGGAAAAAGAACCCTTAAAAGGGCTCTTTCTTGTACTCCTCTATCGATTTGCGAATCTCTTCAAGTCTATAGACATCTGCGAGTCGATCGTCTAGAAGATTTCTCCAATTGAGGTCCCAGTTTAAATCATTTACATTCTTTCCGAATGTTAATGAGAAATGTTTAGCGTGATGCGAGTTGATGGCTTTGGCTTCATTTAGAGCTTTATCGTAGTAATGTAGATAGAAATTATGGGCAAGTTTTGCATTCGTCACATAGATTTTCTCCAGTTTCTTTTCTTCATTTAATCGCTGAGGAGGAAGATGTTCGATCTCTTTATTGAGAAGATGTTCGATGCGAGCATTCACAATCAATCCAGCTTCGGCCCAAGGCTTGAAAAGGTCCCTTGAAATACGTTCTCCCCTGTTTCTGTACATGTCTCGAATATATCCAGGTGTCTGCTTTTCCAATGCATCAAGCTGTTGTTTCTCATAGATTATATCATGCGGAGGAATAGGAGAAATATATGGTTCGATTAATAGTTCTCCAGACCCATTGCCTCTAAATTTTTGCAAAATCCCATCTTCTTCAAAAAGACGGTTTGAAATTTCTTTATAGGGATTTGTGGTGTAGGCTTTATGATACTCGTCACTATTTTTTGTGACAAAATGTTCAATACAGGCGCTAAATGTTACTGGGATTTGCGAAAGCCAAAATATCTTTTCAATAGATGCGGAGCGTCCTAACACAGCCACACCCAATCCTGCTCCAGCTAAATATCCCAATCCCATAATGGCTAGTGAGCGATAGAGTGGATAATATCCTTCACGATACAAGCTCCATGATGTTCCTCCTTTTATCCGGAGGCTCAGTGCTTCCAATCCTGGAACATCAGATAATAGTTGGAATTTTTCTTTCGCTGCAATTTGTTCACTAAGATAGGGATTTTCCATTGAGTGCGGAGCTTGAACATGGGTAATCGATGCCATATATATCCTCTATAATTTAATTACGTTTTTGGTCCTAATAAAACTTTGGAATGAGATCATTGCTACAGAAATGCATATCACAGAAGCAAAAAAAATGAATCCGAGAAATAGAGAACTAAATTCTGTGCTGGAGGGCGATATTAGTCTATATCTTCGAGCGATAATGTCAGTCCTTATTTGAACGATATGTTTACCGAACCATTCTTTATGTTCTTCTACAACGCTTGCATTTGTCTTATCACGAACATCGCGAAGCATTCCAGCATATAAATGAAGTTTTGCAGCATCTGTGCTTAAAATGGGGTCATATGGCTCATAACGGAGGGTCACACTATTATAATAACATCCGTGAGGCGTCGCCATAATGATAGGTTGTAATTTAGGGTCGTTCCATACAGAATTTGTTGTACTCATACAGTTCTCCTTTCCTTTGCCTAAGATTTTAGGGGAAAGGGGCAATTTAACGAACAACAATTATTTATGCATGTACTTTTTTTTAATAAGAATGTATAAAGTTTTTTTATGTCTAAACATCCTAAGCAAACTATTACACCTAAAACTGGTCGCCCTGAGAAACTAATAGACTGGGATCTTGTAGATCAATTGCTTCTTGCCGGATGTCATGGCACTGAAATCGCACCTTATTTTGATATGCATCATGATACATTTTATCGAAGAGTTGAAGAAAAGTTTAATGTATCTTTTACCGCTTATTCACAGCAAAAGAAGTTTCAGGGAGATGGTGTATTGAGAAAGGCTCAATTCGATAAAGCTATTAGTGGTGATAATACAATGCTAGTATGGCTTGGTAAAAATAGGCTGAATCAAAAAGAAACCAGTGAAGTCACCGTGGCTCCTGAAACGGTTTCTGCCTACAATACTATTATGAAGCAAGTAGAAGAGCTACAAGAAGCACGTAAGAGACTAAAGACTCAAGAAGAGGTATTCGATGGATTGGATTCAGCTTGATTTCGATGATATTAAAACTTTTCCACCAGTAAGAAAATTGGTTCTGGCTGTCGATACGAAGCAGACTGTTCCTTGTGTTGATCTAGCCGTCTTCTATTATCAAGAAAATAACATGAACGATTGGGAAAGTTACGCAGGACAATTAGAAGTCCCTACGCATTGGTGTCCTTTTCCCGAGCTTCCGAAGAAAGATCAATATGGCGAGGAGAACAAAGAATGAAATGGCACGACGCAACAAAACATAAACCTAAAGATAAAAGCTCTATTTGGGTTTGGAATATAATCGCTCAAAAACAAGAACTATTCATAGCAAATTGGGTAGACGGGCAATGGGATCATCATAAATTGCCGACTCAATTCGCGAGAATGTGGGCTTATGTATTTGATGAATCTGCTCATGAAACTTGCTAATAAATAATTCATTATATATATTCCCAATCACGTTAGCTACGTTATAGCTATTCGCCGGCCGCGTTAAAGCCAAAATGATCAATCTTTTGTCATTGTTAACGTGACACAGATTTACATCATATTCTCGCTGTCTAGCGTTACAGACGACCCGATGTGATCGAGAACGGACGTAGTAGGTCTGGCTTCATTGCCGTCGTCCACCGATCATCACGTCACAAACTTTCGAACAAGAGATTCGAAATGTCAATGATTACTAATACGGGGAATCTCGGACCGCTTATCTTGCAATCGCTTGCGCCTGCAATGTTATATGTGCCGACCCCAACTATGAACTACATCACCGTTTGCGATAAGGTTTCTATGCCTTCAAATGGTGGTACTACTTGCCGCTTTATGCGTCCAAGAAGTTTGCAACCGCCTACTATCCAATTGGGTAATAGTGGGATCGATAAAGAACTCCGGTGTGTCGATGTAAAACCTTTGATAATTGACTTGGATCTCCTGGCTGCTTAAGCAGGACAACAAGGGGCAAGCAACGAAAGTGTGCAGCCTGAACGACTAAATTCAGAGGCCCAGAAATGGGATGCGATAGTCTGATCTCATAGGTAACTATGAGAGGAGTCTCCGAAGAGGGATTCCCGCCTTGCGGCTGCAAGGGGTCTAAAGAAGTAACAGTATGCCTCCGGCACAAGTGCCCCAGAGAGATATAATCGATGGCACAAATGGCTTTTTTTGGAACTGGGTGTATCATCAATAACAGGTGATCCTTCAGGATCAAGAGGGTTCTATACTTGCAGCATAATGATGGTGGGTCTATAATATAGCCGAAAAAAGGACTATATGAAAGATCCGGAAGAAAAGGAAATGATGGCTTATATAGCAGGATTAATTGATGGAGATGGAATGATAGGAATCAGGAAAGGATCAAAGAAAATGCTTCCCTTAATCCAATTTCACAACTCAATGAAACAGGCATCTGTGTATTTAAATAATTTGTTTGGAGGCACTATTGCATGCGATAAGCCAAAAAAAGAAAATGATCGTATCATCTGGAAATGGATGCTTCAAGGGAAAGAAGGATGTTTGAATCTTTTAAATAAGGTTCGCGACCATCTAGTTTTGAAGAAGGATTCCGCTGACCAACTTATGGAATTTTTGACAAATCCATTAGAAGGAAAGAACTATTATCAATTATGCAAAGACTTGAATTTAAATAGAAAAATCGAGTCTTACACGTTAGATAATGTCCTTAGAGTAAACAGCAATTGTCCTTATTTTTGGGCTTATGTTGCTGGAATTATGGACACAGATGGATCATTTTCTATAGAAAGATCGGTTCGTAAAGCAGGTCAAAACAGGCAAAAATCGGATTTAATTAAGTTTAGACCGAAAATCTTATTGACTATGGTTAGCGAACGATCAATAAAGCATATCCTTTCAAACTGTGAATATGGAGGATTATCGATTGTGAAAGCTAATACAGCTTTAAGAGGGGCTGCATTTAGATTTTCGATTCAATCAAGATCCGATACCATAGAGTTTTTGAAGAGATGTATTCCTTATCTTCAGATCAAAGCAATTCAAGCGATAAAGATATTAAACTTTTGTAGAAATTACAATCCTACGAATGGATTGGCTAAAATTCCTGAAAAAGAAAAAGAATATCGTGAGAACTGCTATAGAGAAATAGTAATGCTGAATAACACGCCCTCTTAGGCGAGAGATAATTGGTGTTAGCTTGGGTATCCGAGCGTCTCGCCGTGGCCATCTTGACAAGTGGCCATTAAACCTTTGGTAATCGACTTGGAAGCCCGATGGGGTGACAAGGGGCAAGCTTAAATGCAGCCTGAGAGACTAAATCCAGAGGACGCTAACAATAGCGTATGCGATAGTCCGATCTGCAACAATAAATGAAATTGCAGAGGTTGGCAGAAATGACCAATCCCACCGAAAGGTGAGTAACAAGTTGGCGTCAAGCAGAAGATTTAATTTTGCGCGACTACATCGTTTCTGCTGCATCAACATTGAATGCTGGCGGCGGATCCAATGGTGATAACCCAACTAACCTCGGAGTCTCTGACTTCAGCTTAGTTGCCACAACACTCGATACAAATAACGCTTATAAATTTATGAGTGGTATCGAAGGTATGGATCGATTCGGAACAGGCCCAGTGCGATCAGCATATTTTATGCTGTCATCAACTGAGCTTCAGTCTGACTTTGATGGTCTTACTGGATCTGGCTTCTTGAACCAATGGAACTATCCTAACAATAGCTCAGCTCTTCCATCTGAGTATGGATCGGTATTTAACGTCCGTATCCTTACCAGCTCGGAGGCTGCTGTTGCACGTGGTGCTTCTGCAAACGGACAAGACGTTTATTACAACACAACTGTTGGTAAACAAGCCGTAACACACATAAATCAAGATGGCTATTCGATGCAGCTGATTTATCGTGATCCATATTATTCAGGAATGCTCGCTCAAAACGCGACTTTGGCGGTTAAATTCGCTCAAGCGCAAGCGATCACTCAAGACACCGCGATTAGAAACTTGCTTTCTACTCGCCTAAGCAACTTGGGGGTCTAATTTATGGCTGAATATTCAAGAATTGCAACAGGAACAGTGACTTCAAATGGAGGAGCAACTAACGTTATTCTCCCATTCACTCCTAACTATATCCAGATCATCAACACAACTGAGATCACTGCCAATGCTGGCGGAGTAACTCAGGCTCAGTGGTTTTCTGATATGGGTCAAGGTGCAGCGGCCTATGTTACAACAACATCAGGTACAAACGCTTCTCTATTCACCACAACAGGTGGATTTAGCATCGTTCAGGCTGGATTGTCACTTCAGTATGGACCTGTGTATCAACACACCGGATCTACTGACTTTTCAATAAGCAAGGCAAACCCTGCTGAAATCACAACAACAACAGCTCATGGACTCGTTTCTGGAAATGTCGTTATTTTCCAAAACCTCTATGAGACATCAACAACTGGTATGCCACAAATTAGCGGTATCCCTTTTGTTGTGACAGTGATTGACTCAACGCATTTCACTATCCCATGGAACACAAACCAGACTAACTACACAGCTTTTAACACAGCAACATCGACAGGTAATATCGGATCTTGGAAACAAGTCCTTTATCCATCTCTCTATGTTCCTGGTGAAGCGGTAATTTCTGCTTTGACACTCGGTGCAACAACAACTGTTGTTACAACTGCTCCTCACAACTTTGTTGTAGGGCAAGAAGTGGCGTTCCGTATCCCCACAGTTTGGGGACCAACACAGTTGAATTCGCTGCCTGATAACACAATCCCTGGTCAACCGATCTACGGATACGTGACATCAGTTACGAACTCAACAACTGTTGTAGTGAACATCATCTCGACAGGGTATACAGCATTTAACACCAACCAACCGGTGACAGGTGTTAAAGGGCTCACATTCCCACAAATCGTTGCAGTTGGTGATAACAACAGCGGATCGAATCAGTTTGGATATAATAGTCCTACCGTTTACAACGGAACTGGTACGACAGCTGTCAGCACAATCAATGGCCCTGCTATTGCTGGTGCGTACATCAACGCTACTTATCAAGGATTTATCATTGGAGCAACCATTTCTGGTACTGCTGCTGATGTAATCTATTATCAAGCGATTTTGTCAGATCTAAACATGTAAACTTGTAAAATAAAATTATAAGTTGTAAGTTGGAGTGAGGTTTAAAAGCCTCACTCTTTTTTTTAGGTAATGCATGGCGATCTCAGGTCCTATAGCTCCATATTCGAACCCTCCCATCGAGCCTCAATATTTCCAGCCATGGTCGTTTGTTATTACTAATATTAGTTTAGGTGCTAATACTTTGGTCACCGTGACTGTCCCGTCTATTACTATGCTCAACTATGTAAATGGGCAGCAGGTAAGGCTTGTGATCCCTCCTCAATTTGGATGCAGGCAGCTTAATGGCCAGACTGGCTTTATCATAGGGATAACACCCCCCAATCAAGTATTAGTAAATATTAATTCATTGGTAGGGGTTGATCCCTTCCAAACATCTACCGCAACTACGCAGCCTCAAATTGTTGCTATAGGGGATAATAACACTGGTCAAATAAGTTCTACTGGTTTAAATATTCCTTTAGTCACGATCCCTGGCAGCTTTATCAACATAAGCCCAAATTAAGGAGATATCATGACAGAAAAACCAAAAGTGACCAACAGCGCCGCAGCTAAAGAACTGGACCAAGCAGCAAAGCAATTTGATCAGTTTGATCAATCGATTAAAGATTTAACTCAAGACCGCATGAATCAAGCACCTAAGATGGAGACAGAGCCGCAAACCAAGCTCTCCACGAATCAGATCTCAGATGCAAAAGAATACTATGTAAAGCCCAAGACGGTCGTCAGTTGTAGAGATAAGTTTAATGAGAAATACCGCGATGAATACAACTACATGAAGCAATACGTCGCATTTATTGCAGAGCATAGCGAGCTTAAAGGCGAGAATATCGAAATGTGGACGAAGCCTTATGCGGGAGTGCCAGCCGAAGAATGGGTGATTCCTACTAATAAGCCGATATTTGCACCAAGATATGTGGCAGAGCAGATTAAAAGTAAGTTTTACCACCGTATCGTGATGAAAGATAGTACTACATCCAGAGGATCGGAAGGATCTTATTATGGACAACTCGCCGCTGATACTACTATCCAAAGACTCGATGCAATACCTGTTAATAAAGGGCGCAAGTCGATCTTCATGGGAGCTGAATGAACCTCAAAAATCTTATTAAAATTTTCTCAGAGCATGAAAAACGTGCGAATAAACAATACGAAGAAGATTTGATAATGTTTCATAAAAATAATGGATCAGCAAAGCCTCCTGATTACTTGACAGATGATTTTAATTTGCCTGCTGCTCTTAAGTTCATGTGCGAAGAGATCGCCGATATTAAGAAGAAGGGCTGCAAGTAATTGCGTTGCTGAATTTGCTTTAAGACGTTACAATTCTCCTCTTTAATCGGGAGAATATGAAAAAGTGCGTAAAGTGTGAAATTGATAAAGATGCTGGCGATTTTGGAATAGATAAATATAAGTTTGATGGCTTGAATTCATATTGCAAAGCTTGTATACGGAAAAGAAATGCTGAACAGAGAAAGAATCAGCCTGAATATTATAAGAAATACGCCGAAGAATATCGAGAAGAGAACCGTGAACTTCTTAGGGAAAAGAGCAGAGTTTCTTACTATGTTGATTGGGAGAAACGAGCCGAGCAAAATAAAAGATCTTATGAAAAACATAGAGAAGCAATAGCCGAGAAAAGGGCGATTAAAAGAAGAACGATAGAAGAAAAAGAAAAGAACAGGTTACGGCAAGCCGAGTGGAGAAAATCAAATGGAACGCGGGGCGGGGAGATAAGTGCAAAATGGAAAAAAGAAAACCCACAGAAAGCTGCGTGTCATTCTCTCATTCTTTGGGCCATACGAGCAGGAGTTTTAAAAAGAAATGAAAGATGTGAAGAGTGCAATGCCGAATGTAAGACGCAAGGTCACCATGAAGATTACTCAAAGCCTCTTGAAGTCCGATGGTTGTGCAAAGGTTGCCATGCGAAGAAACATCGAACCTATAGGTGATTTATAAATATCCTTTCCGATGTGATAACCTATGTTCGAAGAATCATTAAATCACCCTCTGATGCGGTGATCACTGATAATCTTATTATTGATTACATTAACCGTTTTTGGATCATGGATGTCGATGCAAGGGTGCAGCTCTTCGATCTAAAGACTATTTATAACTTCCAAACTGTCCCTGGTGTAGATCAGTACAACATGCCTCTTTATAGCGTGCAAACTGAAGGAACAGGGACAGGCTCCTCCACTATAAACTTCTATCCCGTCTATCAAGGGTTTATGCCTTATGCTCGGATTAGTGGAGTTAGTGCAGGATTCTTTACTCAGAGAAGCGAATTCTTTCAATATTGGGAAAACTATATCCAGCCTTATGAAGCCGTTGGAGCGGGAAATGGTGGCTCATCCTATACGCTTCAAATCCCATTTGCTCCAGCCTCACAGCCAGGAGTTAACGCAATACCTAGCGGGATTCTAAGAGGCCACGTTGATATCACAGGGATTATTGCAACGGGTCAGAATATTGATCCTCCTATTACGGCATCAGGTCCTTCAACTAACTTCCAAAAAATCCCCGTAACGAGCGCAATACCGGCCGTTTACTTTACGACTGTTGATAGTACTGGTGCATCGGTCGTAGTAGCCGACTCTGGTCAGTTTTTGGAGGGAAATGTCAATTACGGACTCCTCATGAGACCAGGACCTGCGCCTTTTGGTAATGTACCACTGTATGGTGGCTACTCGACTACTTCGAATACAATAAACTATAACACTGGGATAGCTAATATTAATTTCACTGATGCGTCGGGCAATCCTCTAACAATACCGGCGGGTCAGCAAATAAACGCCCAGTGTTACTTTTATAATCCTGGTATCCCTAGAGCGATACTCTACTATAATAATATAATTACTTTACGCACTGTTCCTGATACACAATACCTGATTG
>Ga0316221_1000895_pt1 | contig 34768 bp, 29 predicted proteins | sample TBH18007metaG_FD_206003 | JGI IMG/M metagenome (GOLD analysis project Ga0316221, IMG submission 206003) | Freshwater microbial communities from Trout Bog Lake, Wisconsin, USA - TBH18007 | ecosystem: Environmental > Aquatic > Freshwater > Lake > Hypolimnion/Profundal zone | place: USA: Wisconsin... | reverse complement strand
CTGGGATGTGTCGTAGGCTGGGATGTGTCGTAGGCTGGGATGTAATCCCAGCATCAACGGTTGAAATGCTGGGATTGCATCCCAGCCTACGATTGCATCCCAGCCGACGACGCATCCCAGCGATTCTATCCGAGCCTGGCAAGTGTCAAAACAACGCCGGATGTGGCGAGAAAATCCACCAGCCGCCCAGAGCAATCACAACCCAGAATAATGTGGATAATCCGCCAACTTTGATATCCGTCACCGACGGCAGGCTGTAATACAGTGCGCAGGCGATCCCGTAACCGCACAGCACCGATTCGGTGTAGCGTTGCGCCACCATGAACGGCAGCATCCAGTGCTCAAAGGCCAGCCAGGCAGCGCCCATGAGCAGCAGCGGCGCGTAAGCCACCGGTGCGGCATTGAACAGGTTCAGCCCGGTAAACGACACCGAACCGAACTGCCACTGATTACCTGTACGGCGCGGCAGCAGGTTGAACGACGCCGGTTTGGCCAGCAACACCAGCCCAACGCAAAAATGCATCAGTTCATGCATCACCACACCCGGAAAACCGAGCAGCGCGATATGAAAGAACTGACGGCGTGCCAGGGTCAGTAACACCAGCCAGGTACCGGTGATGCTGAGCGAGTAGATGATGGATGGTGTCATAAGGTATTAGGCTGGGATGCGTCGTATGCTGGGATTGCATCCCAGCCTACGACGCATCCCAGCCTACGAAGCATCCCAGCCTACGGGGCCGGAATAAAAGCCGTTCTCAAAACAGGATACAGATTGAACCGTTCATCCCACGAAGCATGACGCCGCGCAAAAAATGCCAGACGCGCCTGCGGGTTGGCGGCGAACTCCTTATCGGTCGCCAGCCGGTTTTTAAAACCGGCTTCGAGTTGCGGGTCGGCTGCCAGTTGGGCGCGTGCCACGTCTTCGGCGACGTAATCTTCCATGTATTCTTTCTGCTCGAAGGCATTGTTGAATTCTCCCCAGGCGGCCAGCGAATCTTCAGACTGCGGTTCCAACAGCACCATCAGCAGACGCGCCCTGGGTTGGGCAATCGGCACAAACAGCGCGCCGGCAGCCACGTTCCTGGTTTCCTTCTTCCAGGCACCGGTTACTTTCAGCGCCTGATGGCCTTCGAATGATTGTGGGCTGAAGGCGGTCTGGTCGGCCCGGAAGGTTTCTACCTTCACGGCATCGAGTGGCGCTTTCAGATAGCGGAACGTAATGCCCTGCTGCGTCAGTTTGGCCGCCACCATGGCAGCGTGCGCACTGGGAACCAGATAACCGGCCGCGGGTGCGGTAACGGCGAGATCGGCAACAATATGGTCGCGCAGCGGCACTTCCCAGACCTGCGGTTTGCTGTCGTCGTAGCGGGTCATGAGGGCACCGGAAATGGCGGACAGCTCGCGCGTGTACTGATAACCATTGAACTTGATCATGCGCACTTCATCCGTGGTGCGGTAACTCAGGGCTACGGCAGTGCCGGCCAGGCTGACCTGATCGGCGGCGTGGGCCAGCGCCAGCCAGTCCTGGCCATGCAGGGCAATCTGATTGATGACGGACACAACCGTGTTATGGGTGATGCGCACGCGGGTCGGATAATCTTTCCAGGAATGGGTTTCCACCAGCATGCCAAACCGGTTGCGCAACTGGAAATAGCCATTGGAAAAACGCGGCGCAGGCACGGCGTCGACAAAACCGGAACTCGGATCGTCATCGAGCGCGAACGACATGTAAAAGGTATGCGGCATCGAGCCCTGCGCTGTGAGGTCGCTGATGACGCTGTCCTGCAATGCCGTGCCGGCTTTTTGCAGATTCAGGTCGCCGCTGTGTACCGGTTCCACCTGGATCGAAATATCGTGCTGGAATTTGGCACCGTCCGTGACATGCAGATCGATATACGCCAGCGGGTCCCATTCATTGACCAGACGCAGCATGGCCTGCATTTCCGGTGCATCGGCCTTGACGTAATCGCGGTTCAGATTCAGGTTTTGTGCGGTGGTGCGCCAGCCCATTTCTTCCGGTCCGACCTGATTCGGACGATTCCAGCGTCCGAACCGTTCGTGGCCGTCGATATTAAAGACCGGCACAAAAATCAGCACTTCATGGTTTAGCGCGTCGATCGCGACCTTGTGTTCCATCAGCTCTTTGAGCACCAGAAAGCCGGCATCCTTGCCATCGATCTCGCCGGCATGAATGCCACCCTGCACCAGCAGCACCGGCAGATTCTGTTTTTGCGCCTGCAGGGGCGTGAAGGCGCCGGTTGCGCTGGCGATCAGGGCCAGCATGGGCCGGCCTTCCGGGGTGGTGCCGAACTGGCGGCACATCACCTGTTTCGGATAGGTTTTCTGGAAATCGTGACACAGGCGGATGACTTCTTCATAACGACCGGTTTTGAGGAAGCCGGATTGTTCGGCAATGGTGGTCAGGTCGGCGGGGGCGGAAAAGCATGCCTGTGCTGCCAATGTGCACAGCGCTGCGAGGATGAATTTGGGGAAGTGCATGAATGTCCTTTGGGGCCGTGGTGTCGTCGGAAAAGTCGCCCATCCTGTCATATAAAATGCGCAATGGCAACTTGGCCCCTGAAATGAATTTACATCACGTCACCCATTCCGGCTTGAATAAAAAACGGTTGCCCTCATTTGCGCGTAGAATTACCTCGCTCAGATGTTGCACAAGAGCATTTTTGTTTTAATCATAAGGAGTAGCGGAATGTTCACGAAATCCGTAAATCAGTCCAGGTTGTTAACAATTCTGTTTTCAACGGTTTTTGCAATAGTGTTACTTTTTTCAATGGCAGCGCCAAGTCACGCTGCCGAAGATCCAACCATGCAGCAAGTCTATGATACGGCCAAGGCTGGTAATCTGGATCAGGCCCAGGCGATGATGCAAAAAGTGCTGGCGGATCATCCTGAAAGCGGCAAGGCGCATTTTGTGGAAGCAGAGCTGCTGGCCAAGCAGGGGCGTTATGCCAGTGCCGAAGCCGAACTTGCCAACGCCGACCGACTGGCTCCGGGTTTGCCATTCGCCAAACCGGAAGCCGTTGAAAATCTGCGCAGACTGATTTCGGGTGCCAAACAGCATCCAATGAAACAGTCGTCTGGCTATGTTTCGCAACCGGCCAGTTCGGGTTCGCCCTTCAGTCTGATCATCATCGGTGTGCTGTTGATTGGCTTTATCGTCTTCGCTGTGAAATTCATGGCCAATCGCAATCCGCAACCCGTCTATATGCAGAATGGTGCCGCACCCGGAACACCTGGTTACGGTATGCCGGGACAACCCTACGGTGGCATGCCAGGCCCGATGATGGGTGGCGGTGGTGGTATGGGTTCAGGCATTGTGGGTGGTCTGGTGACCGGAGCCGCACTCGGTGCCGGGATGGTAGCCGGTGAAGAACTGATGCATCATTTCACCGATGGCAATGGCCGCACCGTACGTGATGACCGCGGCGATGATTATGTGCCGCCACAAAACGATATGGGCGGCAATGATTTCGGTATCTCGGACAGTTCTTCCTGGGATAGCGGCGGCGGTGGTGGCGGTGGTGACAGTGGTGGTGACTGGTAATCGATTCGCAGGCTGGGATGCATCGCAGGCTGGGATGGAATCGTAGGCTGGGATGCAATCCCAGCATTTCAACCGTTGATGCTGGGATTTCATCTCAGCCTACGACGCATCCCAGCCTACGCCGTCTACAATTTTCCTGGGTATAAAAAAACGGACAGCATACGCTGTCCGTTCTGTTATGTGCCGCAGTTTAATTGACGGTAATACGCTTGGCCTTGACGGCGACTTTCTTGTGCAATACCAGCTTCAGAATGCCATCGCTGTAAGTCGCCTGCGAAGAGTCTTCATCGACTTCCTGTGCCAGTGTAAACACGCGCGATACGTTGCCGTAATAACGTTCACTGCGCAACAGTTTTTCGCCTTCTTTGACTTCCTTCTCATTTTTCACTTCAGCACTGATGGCGACCTGGTTGCCATCGATGGTGATGTGGATATCTTCTTTTTTTACGCCGGCAATTTCTGCCTGCACGGTGTACGCCGATTCGTTTTCACTCACGTCCAGTCTGATCTGCAGATCAGCGCCAGTTTCGGTGTGGACCGGGCGCATTAAAATACCGCGAAACAGATTGTCAAATGCATCATCGGCGCGGTGGTGGCGTAGTAAAGTTTGCATGGTAGCCTCTCAATAAATGTGGGTTGAATTCAGGGTTGTTTCCTGCCTCCTGAATATGTGGAGATCAAAATCAGTTTCAAGAGTCAGAAAAATAGAAAAATTGAGGCCTTGCCGTTCGGAATTGCTGCCCTAATATAGTACTGTTGATTTTCTGGAGAGCAGGTATGTTGATGCGTACATTTGGTAAAAAACCAGCAGGGGCACGACTCGAACGCATGCAGGATTCGCCGCTCTGGACCGGTGAGAAATTTCGCAATCTGCATCCGATCGAACCCGGACTGAGAAATCCTGACATCGGCATGCCGTCGATCCGCGACTTTATCTGCGGTGGCGAGCGCAGGGTGCCGAGCGCACCATTTCCGGTTTTGAATCCGCTCGATATCTGGCAGCGCCAATCCAGTACCGGACTGCGCGCCACCTGGCTGGGCCATTCCACGGTATTGATTGAAATTGACGGTTACCGGATTCTGACCGACCCGGTCTGGGGCCCGCGCGCTTCACCGTCACGGCTGGCCGGACCGAAACGCTTTCAACCCGCGCCCGTCGCGCTCAAAGCCATGCCGCCTATCGATCTGGTGGTGATATCGCATGATCATTACGACCATCTCGATTACCCGACTATTCGCCAGATGGCGCATCTGAATATTCCGTTTGTCACGTCGCTCGGGGTCGGTGCGCATCTGGAAGCATTCGGCGTTCCGGCTGAGCGCATTACCGAACTCGACTGGTGGGAAACTTACACATTGCCCAATGCCGGGCTGAGCGTCACAGCCGCACCATCGCAGCATTTCTCCGGGCGCGGCATTACGGACCGCAATCAGACCTTGTGGTCTTCCATGGTCATCAAATCAGCGCGTCACTCGGTATTCTTCAGTGGCGACACCGGACTGACCACGCAATACGAAGAAATCCGCAATCGGCTGGGTCCGTTTGATCTGATCATGCTCGAAGTCGGCGCGTTTCATCCGGCCTGGGGTGATATTCATCTGGGTCCGGAAAATGCCGCCAAAGCGCATGCACTGCTGGGTGGTGGTGCCTTCCTGCCGGTCCACTGGGGCACCTTCAATCTGGCCATGCATGCCTGGGATTATCCGGTAGAGACGCTGTACGACATCGCGCAGAAACAGAATCTGCAACTGGTGATGCCAAAACTGGGAGAAGCAATCGAGCCGACTCTGGTGGATAGCTTCAAGCCGTGGTGGCGCGAGGTGGAAACCAGTGCTTTGCCGGTACCGCCGGAAACGGAAGTAACGGAGATTTTGCCGGCGACCATGCCCTGGCCGCTGGATTAGCGTGTGCGAAAAAGCTGGGATTACATCCCAGCCTACGACCCCGATGACGTAGGCTGGGATGAAATCCCAGCATCGCATCACCGACCCCAGATTTTTAATTCCGTTCAGAACAGTATTGGCATAGAATCGCTGCTGCGGTAACCCCGCAAAAAAATTAGTCAATAAGGCAACAGTTACCCACCGTGTGCCGCAAAAAATTACTGATAACGCGCGACACAATCAAGCCAGGAGTAGTTCAATGAACAGCAGCCCTTTGCACCTGCACGTGCCGGAACCTACCGGACGTCCAGGTCATGTCACTGATTTTTCTTATTTGCGTATTTCTCCCGCCGGCGCAGTCCGCCGTCCCCCCGTCGATGTCTCACCGGTTGACACCAGCGACCTGACCTTTGCCTTGATCCGTGTGCTCGATGAGCACGGTAATGCAGTCGGTCCCTGGGCGCCGGATATCAGTATCGACATGAAACGCCGTGGCATGCGTGCCATGATGAAAACGCGCATTTTCCATGCTCATCGCCCAGCGTCAGAAAAAAATGTCGTTCTATATGCAGAGTCTGGGCGAAGAAGCCATCGGCACCGCGCATGCCATGGCCCTGGAGGACGGTGATATGTGCTTTCCGACCTACCGCCAGCAAAGCCTGCTGATCGTGCGCAATTATCCGCTGGTGGACATGATCTGCCAGCTGTTCTCGAATGAACGCGATCCACTCAAGGGTCGTCAGTTACCGGTCATGTATTCGGCGCGCGATTACGGATTTTTTTCGATCTCCGGCAATCTGGCCACCCAGTTCGTGCAGGCCGTTGGCTGGGGTATGGCCTCGGCCATCAAGGGCGATACAAAAATCGCGTCAGCCTGGATTGGTGACGGCGCCACCGCCGAAGCCGATTTTGATACCGGTCTGACTTTCGCGCACGTCTACCGCGCGCCAGTGATTCTCAATGTCGTCAACAACCAGTGGGCGATCTCGACCTTTCAGGCCATCGCCGGCGGTGAAGATACCACCTTTGCCGCACGCGGGGTCGGCTGTGGCATCGCTTCGCTGCGGGTTGACGGCAATGATTTTCTGGCGGTGTATGCCGCATCGAAATGGGCTGCTGAGCGGGCCCGCAGCAATATCGGACCGACCCTGATTGAATGGGTAACCTACCGCGCCGGTCCGCATTCCACTTCGGACGATCCGACCAAATACCGCCCCGCCGATGACTGGGCCTGCTTTCCGCTCGGGGACCCGGTTGAGCGCTTGAAAAAGCATCTGATCAGTCTGGGTGCATGGTCGGATGCAGAACACGAAGCCACACAGAAAGAACTGGAAGCCGAGGTGATCGCAGCACAGAAGCAAGCCGAACAGTTTGGTACCCTCAACGGCGGTTATGCGCCGAGCGCCGCATCGATCTTTGATGAAGTCTATAAAGACATGCCGGAACATCTGCGAGAGCAACGTCAACTGTTGGGGATATGACCATGGATCAAAATATGAAAACATCGCCCATGACCATGATTCAGGCATTGCGCTCTGCCATGGATGTGATGATGGAACGCGACAATAACGTGGTGGTGTTCGGACAGGACGTTGGTTACTTTGGCGGCGTGTTTCGCTGCACCGAAGGCCTGCAGAAAAAATATGGCAGCTCCAGAGTGTTCGATACCCCGATCTCGGAAGGCGGCATCGTTGGTGTCGCCATCGGCATGGGCGCGTACGGTCTGCGCCCGGTGGTGGAAATCCAGTTTGCCGATTATTTTTACCCGGCGTGCGACCAGATCGTGTCGGAAGCCGCGCGGCTGCGTTACCGTTCGGCCGGCCAGTTCATCGCGCCGCTGACCATCCGCATGCCCTGCGGCGGCGGCATCTACGGCGGGCAGACCCACAGCCAGTCACCGGAAGCAATGTTCACCCACGTATGTGGTTTGCGCACCGTGATGCCGTCCAATCCGTATGACGCCAAGGGCCTGTTAATCTCGTGTATTGAAAACGATGATCCGGTGATTTTTCTCGAACCCAAGCGGCTGTATAACGGCCCGTTTGACGGCCATCATGACAAGCCCGTGGTGCCGTGGTCCAGGCATCCGCTGGGTATGGTGCCGGAAGGGTATTACACCGTGCCGCTGGAAAGTGCCTCGGTGTTTCGTGCCGGAGCCCAGCTGACGGTACTGACCTACGGCACCATGGTGTTTGTCTCGGAAGCCGCCGCGCATGAGAGTGGCGTGGATGCCGAGATCATCGACCTGCGCAGTATCTGGCCACTCGATCTGGCAGCCATCGTCGCGTCAGTCAAAAAAACCGGGCGCTGTGTGATTGTGCATGAAGCCACCCACACCAGTGGCTTTGGTGCTGAACTCACGGCACTGGTGCAGGAACACTGCTTCTATCATCTGGAAGCGCCGATCGAACGGGTTACCGGCTGGGATACACCCTATCCGCATGCGCAGGAGTGGGCGTATTTTCCCGGACCGGGTCGGGTCGCAGCGGCCTTCAAACGAGCTATGGAGAAATAAGATGGGCATACATGTAATCAGAATGCCGGACATCGGCGAAGGCATCGCAGAAGTGGAAGTGGTGGCGTGGCGCGTGCAGCCTGGCGACACGGTGATTGAAGACCAGATTCTGGCCGATGTCATGACCGACAAGGCCACCATTGAAATCCCATCGGCGGTGCATGGCAAGGTGCTGGAACTGGGTGGCAAGGCCGGGGAATTCATGGCCGTGGGTGCCGAACTGATCCTCATTGAAGTGGAGGGCAAGGGCAATGCCAGTGACAGAGTGCCGGCAGCGATTGTACCGGCAGCAGTTTCTGCTCCTGCGCCGGCTGGGGCCAAACCTGCACCGGCAGACATCATGCCGGCGCAGGTTCCCATACCTGTTCCCGTCAAATCTGCCCCGCTACCTGCAGCAATCGCGACTGTGCGAGTGCCTGGCGAAAAACCGATCGCCTCTCCCGCAGTGCGGCGCGCTGCGTGGGATATGGGCATCGAACTGCAGTTCGTACCGGGCAGTGGCAGCGCGGGCCGCATCGTGCAGGCCGATCTGGATGCGTTTGCCGCCCGTGCGCCACAGACGGTCAATGCCGCCGGCAACCGTTATCTGCAGCGCACCGATGAATTGGCCGTGCCGGTGATTGGTCTGCGCCGCAAGATTGCGCAAAAAATGCAGGAAGCGAAACGGCGCATTCCGCATTTCACCTATGTTGAAGAAATCGACATGACCGAACTGGAAACGTTGCGCACCGTGTTGAACAGCAAGTGGGGCAAGCAACGCGGCAAGCTGACCATCCTGCCGTTCCTGATGCGTGCCATGGTGCTGGCGGTACGCGACTTCCCGCAGATTAATGCACGCTACGATGACGAAGCCGGCATCGTCACGCAGTACGGTGCGGTGCATATCGGCGTGGCCACGCAGACTGAACACGGTTTGATTGTGCCGGTGGTGCGGCATGCCGAAGCGCTGGATCTGTGGGGTAGTGCAGCTGAAGTGGTGCGTCAGGCCGATGGTGCCAGAACCGGCAAGGCTGCGCGCGAAGATCTGTCCGGTTCCACCATTACCTTAACCAGCCTGGGTACGCTCGGTGGCATTGTATCGACCCCGGTGATCAATCATCCCGAAGTGGCCATTGTGGGTGTGAACCGCATGGTGCCGCGCCCGATGGTGCGCGGTGGTGCGGTGGTGGTGCGCCAGATGATGAATCTGTCGTCGTCGTTCGATCACCGCGTGGTGGACGGCATGCATGCCGCCGAATTCATTCAAACCATCCGCGGCTATCTGGAATGCCCGGCAACGCTGTTTACGGAGTGAGCCTTACATGAATACACAGTCTACAACGCTGTTAATCATCGGCGGCGGTCCCGGCGGTTATGTCGCAGCGATACGCGCAGCGCAACTGGGCATCGCCACCACGCTGGTCGAAACGGCAAACCTGGGCGGCACCTGCCTCAATATCGGCTGCATTCCTTCCAAGGCACTCATTCACGCGGCTGACGAATTTGCCAAAGCCAGGTCATACGCCGGCAACTCGGCGCTGGGCATTGCCGTGCCGTCAGCGACCATCGATATTGCCACCACCGTGCACTGGAAAGACGGCATCGTCGGCAAGCTGACCGGCGGTGTTGGCGCGCTGCTCAAAAAACACAAGGTTACTGTCGTCAAAGGCTGGGCCACCATCGTGGATGGCAAAACCGTCGATGTGAATACCGCTGGCGAAACACTGCGCATGAGTTGCACGCATTTGCTGCTGGCTACCGGCTCGCTGCCGGTCGAGTTGCCCTTCATGCCGTTCGGCGGCATCGTCATCAATTCCACCGAGGCGCTGTCACCGGCGCTGCTGCCCAAAAAACTGGTGGTGGTCGGTGCCGGTTATATCGGACTGGAACTGGGTATGGCGTATCGCAAACTCGGTGTGGCAGTCAGCGTGGTGGAATCCGTCGAGCGGGTGCTGCCGGCCTACGATGCAGAGCTGACCAGACCGGTGGGGGCGTCGCTGGAGCGACTCGGCATCGAACTGCATCTGGGGTGCACGGTACTGGGTTTGAATGCGGCCGGCACTGGCGTGCGCATCAAAAGCAGCGCTGGAACTGAAACCGAACTGGCTGCTGATCAGGTGCTGGTTGCGGTCGGTCGCAAGCCGCGTACCGAAGGCTTTGGACTGGAAAGTCTGCGTCTGGACATGCAGGGCCGCAGTGTCAAGACCGACGATCAGTGCCGTACTTCGATGCGTGACGTCTGGGCCATTGGCGACCTCACCGGTGAGCCAATGCTGGCGCACCGCGCCATGGCGCAGGGTGAAATGGTGGCAGAAATTATTTCCGGAAAACGCCGCCACTTCCAACCGTCGGCCATGCCGGCAGTGTGTTTCACCGATCCCGAAGTGGTGGTGGTCGGGTTGTCGCCAACCGAGGCGCAGCAGGCCGGTCTGGACTGCATCCACGCCAGCTTCCCGTTCGCTGCCAATGGCCGCTCGATGACGCTCGAATCGACCGATGGCTTTGTGCGCGTGGTGGCGCGGCGTGACAATCATTTGATCCTGGGCTGGCAGGCGGTGGGTTGCGGTGTGTCTGAACTGAGTACCGCGTTTGGGCATTCGATTGCGATGGGCGCCACGCTCAACGATGTGGCAGCCACCATTCATGCGCATCCGACTTTGGGTGAAGCGGTGCAGGAAGCGGCGCTGCGGGCGTTGGGGCATGCTTTGCATGTATAGGCTGGGATGGTGTAGCAGGGGTTTCAAGGAGCATTGCTCCTTGCCTGCGGAACGGTGTGCGCCTGCCAGCGCACACTCCTTTAATCCCAGCCGACGCGCTTGCTGCTATAAATTGATCTCTCTCCTTCCTTCAATGTCACGTCCATTAGTACGGAACTGAATATTTTTTTGCAGCATTCCATGGCGCGGGTCAGGAAACGTCGTAATTTGATAATCCGCCCCACTGTCTTTTGCGTTCGTCCTGCTTACACTGAACATGACCTGGTTGTCCTGCTTCCTCCTTATAGTGACGCTGATATTGTCGTTCAATCTGACGGCACTGTCGTAATCTTGAACAAGCTGTTCGACCTGTCTTTTCGCATATTCTTCCATGTATTGCGGACGTAGCTCGATAACGTATTCACAGTTTGCGCGGGCAGCCATAAATTGCAAACTTAAAGCCGAATCGTAAGCCTTTTTCAGAAACTCTCTGCTTTTCAGGTCAGCATTCCGATGCCCGATGTTTTTTTCCTTCGGGTTTGCGCTCAATTCATCAAGGTCAACCTGCGCACCTGTAATCTTGGCAAACGAACTGATAACATCATCATTAAATGAAATCTGCTTGTCTGAGCAGCAGTTGAATATGTAAGCGATCCAGTCTCGAAATGATTCCCAGGTGGTCAGCGGTGTTTCCTGGTGGTTCAAAGTCCGGGTCACGACTTGTTGCAATCGTGCCGGTCCAATACTCGAATTGCCACTTTGCGTTGTAAATCCCAGCATAAAAAACTCCTTCACAGATAAATTGTGGAAAAAATGCGGCTTTCGGATAAGGCGATCCAATGACGCATAGATCGAATCCCGGTGGCCGGATGGCAGTTTTCACTGCCATCGATTATGCGTAAATTAGCGTTTTTACTGATAGCCAGAGTTTATTTCAGTACGATGGCTGTTTCTGGCTCGCGGTGTGTCCGAACTGAGTACGGCATTTGGGCATTCAATTGCGATTTTGGAATAGATTCATTGTTTTAAACTTTTTTGGAATTGAAGCGTCTAACAGTTTCGATTAATTCTGAATTGCAGTCGGGTGATGAATTTAGTGTTGCACCCAGTGCTATCTTGAAGTATGCTTATTAAAACTGTTGAATCTTCCAAAATTAAATCCCAAACAGTGCCCCGGGTATTTAAAACTGCATGGTTTGCCAAAGCGGCACGTAAGGCGAAAATAGGGGATGAAATTTTATGTCAGGCAATTGCGCAGATTATTTCGGGGCAGGTCATTAATCTTGGCGGCGGAGTTTATAAAAAAAGATTACACAGCAACATGTATCGGGGAATTATTCTGGCAAAAACGTCCCGTTATTGGATTTTTGCGTTTTTGTATGCAAAAAATGATCGAGGCAATATCAATTCAGACGAACTGGCTGCATTCAAATTTCTTGCCAGTGATTATGCGAATGCAACGGATGCGGATATGAAGCGATTATTGATCGCAAAAGACTTACTGGAGATTTGTCATGATTGCCAATGTTAAAAAGATCAGCAAGAAAAGCGCCGCATTTTCAGCCATACATAGCGCAGCGCAGGGCTTGCACCGGGCCGGTGTAATCAATAAAACCACCATGCGTGAATATGATGAACTCTGTCTGGATGAAATAGTTGAACTCGATGCCAGAGAAATTAAAAAAATCCGTGAGCATGCCAACGTCAGCCAGCCTGTATTTGCCCGCATTTTAAACACCAGTGAATCGACAGTGCAAAAATGGGAAACCGGCCAAAAGCGACCAAGTGGCATGGCACTCAAGCTACTGCATATCGTTGAAAAGCACGGGTTGGAAATTCTGATCTGATCGAAGGATAGTGCGCCTGCCTGCGCACTATCCCCCAAACTGCCAACGTTGTATTATTCAGCACCTTCCGCCACAAAAAACAACGCCCAGGAAAAAATGAATAATAAAGTCATACTGGTCACCGGAGCTTCCTCCGGCCTCGGTAAATCCATCGCCACGCATCTCGCAGCCCAGGGCTATACCGTCTTTGGTACCAGCCGCAAAGCCATGCCAGCAGTTGACCGGGTGCAGATGCTGGAACTCGATGTCACCGATGAAGCGTCAATCAAGTGCGCCGTTGCCGAGGTCATCGAACGCGCTGGCCGCATCGATGTACTGATCAACAATGCCGGATCCGGTCTGTGCGGCGCGCTGGAAGATACCGATATTGATGAAGCCCGCTGGCAGATGGAGACCAATTTTTTTGGGCCGTTTCGCATGATCAAGGCGGTGCTGCCGCACATGCGCAGCCAGAAGCAGGGGCGCATCATTACCGTGAGTTCGCTGGCAGGTTTGGCGGCCCTGCCGTATCAGGCTTTCTACAGCGCCAGCAAATTTGCCATTGAAGGCATGAATGAAGCACTGCGACTGGAGCTGTGGGGCAGTGGCATCGATGCCACCACCATCAATCCGGGCGATTTCAAAACCGGTTTTACCCAGGCCCGCGTGTTTGCCCGGGCGGCCAGAGCCGGCATGCAGGCTGTTCAGCTGGCAAAAACCGTGGCCATTTATGAGCGTGATGAAAACCACGGTGCCGATGCGCTGCTGGTGGCGCAACTGGCGCAGCGCCTGATTGAAGCGAAACGGGTAGGGCTGCGCCATACCGTAGGACGGTTCGATCAGCGCTTTGGCATGCTGCTCAAAAAAATGATTCCGGCGCTATGGTTTGAATGGATTATGAGAATGACTTATTTGAATTCGTAGGCTGGGATGCATCCCAGCCTACCTGAATCATAAAATTAAACGGAGAAAAGTCATAATGAAAGCGTGCCTCAAACTACTCGCACTGCTGTGCCTGACGTTACCGGTGTTTGCCTCACATGCAGATGAGAGCGCCACTTTGGAACAGCAGCGCTGGAAGCAAGAGGCGCAGCATGTCACCATCATCCGCGATAACTGGGGCATTCCGCATGTGTATGGCAACAGCGACGCCGATGCCGTGTTTGGCATGCTGTACGCGCAGGCTGAAGACAACTTCAACCGCATTGAACTGAATTACATCAATGCCATGGGTCGTCTGGCTGAAGTGGAGGGTGAAGCAGCACTGTACCGTGACCTGCGCATGAAGCTGTTTATTGACCCGCTTGAGATGCAGGCCCGTTATCAGGCCAGCCCGGTCTGGCTTAAAAAACTGATGAACAGTTTTGCCGACGGGCTCAATTACTACCTGTTTACTCACCCGCAGGTCAAGCCGAAACTGCTCACCCATTTCGAACCCTGGATGGCGCTGTGCTTCAGTGAAGGCAGCATCGGCGGCGATATTGAAGACATCGAACTCAAACCGCTGGAGCAGTTTTACGGCACAACCGTTGCGCCACTGGCCCTGCAGGAAAATCCGAAAAGTCCGGTCGAACCGGGCGGCTCGAACGGCTTTGCAATTGCGCCAAAGCTGTCGGCTTCGCACCATGCGCTGCTGCTGATCAATCCGCATACCTCGTTTTACTTTCGGCCTGAAATTCAGGTTGCAAGCAAACAGGGTTTGAATGCCTATGGTGCGGTAACCTGGGGTCAGTTTTTTGTCTACCAGGGATTCAATGAGCACCTGGGCTGGATGCATACTTCGGGTGGTGGCAATGTCATCAGCGAATATCTGGAAACGGTGAGCAGGCAAAGCAACGGAAAGTACGTCTATCGTTTCGGCAATGAGGAACGTCCTGTCCGGTCGGTCAGTATCAAACTGCGTTATCTGAAAGACGCGCAGATGGCAGAAAAAACCATACAGGTCTATTACACCCAGCACGGACCGGTCGTGAAGCAGTCCGGCGATCAATGGGTAGCGGTGCGGTTGATGCAGGAACCGGTCAAGGCGCTCATGCAGTCTTACCTGCGCACCAAGGCAAAAAATTATGCCGGGTTCTACAAAGTCATGAATCTGCGTACCAATTCCTCCAACAATACGGTGTATGCCGATGGGCAGGGCAATATCGCTTATTTCCACGGCAACTTCATGCCCAAACGCGATGCCCGCTTTGACTGGAAGCAACCGCTCGACGGCAGCAATCCGGCCACCGAATGGCAGGGCCTGCATGACGTGAAAGACACCATCAGGTTGAAGAATCCACCTAACGGCTGGATTCAGAATACCAACAACTGGCCGTTTTCCGCCGCCGGGCCGTACAGCCCGAAACAGGCTGATTACCCTTCCTACATGTGGACCAACCCTGAAAACGCGCGCGGCATTCATGCCGTGCGGGTGCTGGAACACAGCTCGGATTTGACGCTGGATAAACTCGTCGCCCTGGCGTATGACAATGACCTGCCTGCCTTTGAAGTCATGATCCCGGCACTGCTCAAAGCCTATGATGAGACCGCCCAGGGCGACCCGATGAAAGCCAGACTGAAAGAGCCCATCGCGCTGCTGCGTGGCTGGAACTTCCGCTATGCAACCGATTCGGTGCCGACCGCGCTGGCGATCTACTGGGGCCAGAATATTCTGAAGACCGTGGAAGTGCGCGCTGCACAGCAACATATCGTCAAGCCGGACTGGCGGATTTTTGGTTTTGTTGCGAGCGACGCCAGCAAAGCGGAGCTGCTGGCGGCATTGGATCAGGCCACCCGGAAACTGGAAGCGGATTTCGGCAGCTGGAAAACCCCGTGGGGCGAAATTAACCGCTTTCAGCACTTGAGCGGCGCCATCAATCAGGCTTATGATGACAACCAGCCCAGCCTGCCGGTTGCTTTCACCTCATCGTTGTGGGGTTCACTGGCGGCATTTGGTGTCACGACTGACACCGGCAAGACCAAACGGATTTACGGCGACAAGGGCAACAGTTTTGTTGCAGTAGTGGAATTTGGTCCAGTGATACACGCCAGGAGCATACTGGCCGGCGGTGAAAGCGGCGACCCGGCGTCTGCCCATTTCAACGATCAGGCCGACATGTACAGCCGCGGTGAATTCAAGGAGGTATTGTTTTACCCAGACCAGGTCAGACAGCACAGCGAACGCACTTATCATCCCGGACAATAAAGGAAAGCAACATGTCCCTGAATTACAGACTGCTTCAATGTTGTTTCCTCTCCTGCCTGGTCCTGGCAGGGCACGGTAATGCGGCAACCACCCTGCTGCGTCCGGACCGGGTCTGGAGCGGTGCGGACGAATCGGTGCATGCCGGCTGGGTGGTGCTGGTGGAAAACAATCGTATCAGTGCCGTCGGTGCGGCAGCCAAAGTAGTGGTGCCGGCGGACGCAAAGATTGTCGATCTGCCCGGCATGACGCTGCTGCCCGGCCTGATCGATCTGCACTCGCATCTTTTTTTGCATCCCTACAATGAAGTGCTCTGGAATGACCAGGTGCTCAAAGAGCCGCTGGCCTACCGCACTCTGGCCGCTTCACAGCATGCCAGAGATACGCTGCTGTCGGGCTTTACCACGCTGCGTGATCTGGGTACCGAAGGCGCCGGCAATGCCGATGTATCCTTGAAGCGCGCCATTGATGAAGGCATGCTTCCCGGACCGCGCCTGTTTGTTTCAACCCGGGCCATCGTCGCCACCGGCACGTATGGTCCGGCCCGGCGCAACTACAGCAGCGATGCGGTCATCCCGCAGGGTGCGCAGGAAACCAGCGGCGTCGATGATGCCATGCGGGTCGCGCGTGAGCAGATTGCCTCCGGTGCCGACTGGGTCAAGGTCTACGCCGATTATCATGGCGGTCCGAGTGGCGCTCTCACGCCCACCCTGACCGAAAATGAAATCCGCGCGATTGTAGACATCGCGCACGCCACCGGCCATCAGGTTGCCGCGCATGCGGCCAGCGATGAAGGCATGCGTCGCGCCGTGCTGGCCGGCGTGGACAGTATCGAACATGGTTACAACGGCACGGCTGCCACGTTCGAGATGATGGCCAAACGTCGTGTGGCGTTTTTGCCGACACTGACTGCCGAAGAATTCTATTCAACTTATTTTGATCATTACGTTGCAGGCAAAACGCCGCCCAGCGCCGGCATGCTGCAAGCCGCGCATGCGTTCGATCTGGCCAGAAAGGCCGGCGTCATTATCGGCTGCGGCAGTGATGTCGGGGTCTTTGCCCATGGCACCAGTTATCGGGAAATTGAATGGATGGCCCGACTGGGGATGAAGCCGGCGCAAGCCCTGCTGGCAGCGACCTCGGTGGCGGCGCGCATACTGAACCGGCAGGATGAGTTCGGCCGGGTCGCCGTGGGTCTGTATGCCGATCTGATTGCCGTGGACGGCGATCCGACCGTGACTCTGGATACGATCGAGCACGTGAAGTTTGTGATGAAAAACGGGGTGACGTATCTGACACCCTGATGTGTGGGCATCTTTGAAAAACCTTGCGGGAGGTTTCATGGAAAACACCATATCAGTCAGACCTGTTCAATCTGATTCCCTCGGAACCATCCTGGTGCCAATGCTGGCGCTGGCCATCTTCATCAACTACATTGACCGCGGCAGTCTGGCCATCACGGCGCCGCTGATCCGCGATCAGCTGCATTTTTCCAGCACCCAGATCGGGATCCTGCTGTCCTCGTTTTTCTGGACCTACGTACCCGCACAGATACTGGCCGGCTGGCTCAGTGAACGCATCAGCCCGTGCCGAATTCTGGGGTTGGGCCTCGCACTGTGGTCGGCGGCCACCATTTCACTGGGCTTTGTCACCGAATTCACCGGATTTTTGCTGCTCAGGATATTGCTGGGCATTGGCGAGAGTGTCGCATTTCCCTGCAGTTCCAAGCTGTTGGCGTTCCATGTCGAACCCGGGCAACTGGGCAAGGCCAACGGATTGATTTCAACGGCGATGGGGCTCGGCCCGGCCTTTGGCACCATGGTCGGCGGACTGGTGCTGGTGCACTTTGGCTGGTCCCAGGTGTTTGTGCTGTTTGGCTCAATTTCGCTGCTGTGGCTGCTGCCGTGGCGCCATGTCAGCGGAGTGGTTGCAGCCCAGGCACTGATGAAGCCGAAGCTGGCCTCGCCGCCTTTATTGCAAGTGGCGCGCTGTCGCGATTTATGGGGCGCAGTGCTGGGACACTTCTGCATGAATTACGCTTTCTATTTCATCCTGTCATGGCTGCCGCTGTACCTGATCAAGGGGCGCGGCCTGTCGATCGAGGCGATGGCCCAAACCGGCGGCATCGTGTTCATGGTGTTTGCTGCCAGTGGATTTGTTACCGGAATGGTGACCGACCGGCTGATTCAGGGTGGCCTGTCCATTAACCGGGTGCGCAAAACCTTTGTGGTCAGTGCCCATGCCCTGATTGCCCTGTGTCTGGTACTGACCGGCGTGGGCAGTGTCACCATGGCACTGGGCAGTTTGCTTGTGGCAGGCGTTGCACTGGGAATGGGCATGCCTAATGTGTACGCCATCGGCCAGACCCTGGCCGGTCCGCGCGCAGGTGGTAAATGGATGGGAATCCAGAATTCGCTGGCCAACTGCGCCGGCATTATTGCACCGGTGGTGACCGGCACGATCGCCGACCGAACCGGTAATTATGCGCTGGCGTTTTACATTGCCGCCGGCGTAGTGCTGACTGGCATGGTGGGATGGGGACTGGTGGTGCGTAAAGTGGAAACCACGGACTGGAATTTATCCTGATTGTTTTTGCGGGAATAGGTATTTTCCGAGGTCAATGTTGTATTAAGCCGTCAATCCGACTGCCAATTATACGTAGTCAAATCAATGAAGTTTCTGCGTTCTTCAGCGCATAAGCCTGACAATTTCATAGACGATTTGCAAAAAAATCCTTAAAAATAAAATTGCCATTGTGACTGGTCAAACGAATAATTAATTATACAAAAGGCATTTTTATTCTGATACTATTTTGCCATCTTGAGTGGCAATCATTCATTCTCGTCCGGTACAGAATCAATTCAGCAACTGCTCAGGGTTCCCATTACTTTTTTTGATGAGGTGAGCAATGTTGACTGTAACTAATACCTTTGGATCGAGGCAGGTTATTACCCAAAAAGATGTGTTGAAAGTGGCCAAAGGCGCACAGGAGAGTGTGCTCATGGATACGGAGGACCACTCGCTGGACACCGGGGTGCGTGATCAAATTAGCGACTCGGTATTTTTTGGAGGCCGTAAAACGACAACGTTAAGCCAGATACACCGTTACTCCAGACATACCGCAGCATTGAGTCTGGAATTTGAGAAGCCACTGGAAAAGCGCGATCAGGTATTAATCAAGACCCACGTGGATGCGATTTTTGAAAGTCAGCAAAAGCTGGGTCAATTACATCCCGGTCAATTACTGGAATTTGGAACCGGGCAGGGACGACCAATCGTTGGCAGAGAAAGTTATCTGATCCATCGTTCAGATTCCAGAGTAAATCCTGTCGGTATCGTATTGTATAAGCAAGGTGAAAAAAATGAGGACATCCCATCGTTCAGATCAGTCAATGAGATCGGATTCGACGACATCCGGGCGATACGAATCAGCGGAAGATTGAGATGTGAAGGACAAAAATACAAGGTGCATTTTGACGGAATTAACCGGCCAATAGTGATTGGTAAAAATTCGGACGAAGACTGGGAGATGATTCAAGCCAAACTATCCTGCCTGTTTTACAAACACGAAGACCAATTCGCACTGCCTTGTTTAAATCCGTGTGAGGAAATGAATCCATTGTTGTTGACAGTGCCTTCAAAAACTGACAGTGATTCCATCGGCCGACCTTCAGAGACAGGTCAGACGATTCAAATCGAAATTGATCACGATAATCTCCTGCGCTTTGAGGAAGTGAATGAGGTTCTACTGTCCACAACTTCAACTACTGACACGGAACAAATCCTTCCTGATTCAGAGGCAGGTCATACAATGCAAGCCAATATGGTTTCCATCGGTGCTCCGACTTTTCATCGATGCGACCAAATACAGGATTGTCATTTCAGTGAAATACGAACCAGTGAAAAATTGAGGTTCGGGAAACAAATATTTCCGGTTAAATTTGCTAAAGACGATGAACCAATTTTACTTTGTGACAGCATACTTTGGAATAGCGATGAATCGGATGTGCAGGAAATTCAGAAACGACTGACATCTTTGTGGATTGTACGACAGGCGAAAGCTGCAATAATTGAGGCAAACAGTATCAGGAGTGCAGATGCGACTTTGCCGTTGACTTCGATTTTATTGGAAATTGAAGGTGGCCAAATTGAATCAGGCATTGATCAGGAACCGCTCCCCTGGAAATCCTTTGGGGACGTGGTTAGTTTGGGTTTTCGAAAAGCGGTCGCCATCTTTCAGAAAGAACTGCTGGCTGAAAAAGCGAAATTAATCCAGAGCTTCATCAGCTTGACAGCAGCGTCGGTTCAATCATCGCAGCAATCGTTACTTCTGAAGAACGGGCGTGATCAAATGCACCGTATTGCGGTTATGCAGGAAAACATTAACAGCAATGTCGACACGATCAGAAATATTTTCTTGCATTTATTTACATTGGCCACGGGCAGTATTGGTTCTGATATGCAGTCAAAAATCTACACCCGAATCGAATGTTTCATGGCGCATCTTCAGACATTTTCTAAATCGAGCATGAGAGGAAAGCACCTGCAAACCTTTACCAAATTGTTGTCCAATCAGGTTGAATTTTCAAAAAATTTTAATGCGTCGCAAATATTGCACTGCGATGTTCTGTGTCAAGCAGTCGAAATCAGTTTGGGTCTTGGAGTCAGGGAAAGGGCTCCCAAAGTAACTATGCAGGAAACTCTTGAGGAACTAATTCAAGACCCCGCTGCACCCTGGGGGGAAATTGACAGGGTAATGAAAATTTTGCAGCATGGACAAGAGGACCCATCGATAACAATAGCAAAGCAGATTGAAATTGGTCTGGAACTCGGCAAGCAACTTGAGTTCATTAAAGTCCGTTTTGCCCGTGGGGCAGAACCCGTGTCAGGGAGCAGTATCTATACCCAGGAAACCTATTCGCACATTGTCACGTGCAAGAGTCTTTGCGAACAATTGCTCAATAAGGAAGTTTGCCTGTTTGCCGAGGATGTTGCCACGATCAAAGCAGAGTTCAATCAGCACCTTGCGTTGGTTCTGAAAGAAACCGAGACACTCAATCGAAAAGAAAAAGGCTTTCTATTTCTCCGGCACAAACTGTATAGGCCAATGAGAAATGGTTCCGGCTCACTCATGAATTTTGCCCAGTACTGCAGACAGAAAACTCATTCCGAACGAACGTTCTGATACCTTCATAGTCGGTTGCCAGTGTGTCAGAGACTTCATGCAGTCAGAAACTGTTGGGCGGACACTGGTAATTCTACGCATTACAACCAAGGTGCAAATGGCTAACCTTGCAATAGGTTTGCCTTCAAAGTAGAGAGGAAAATATGATCACCATATCAAATTCCAGAGGATGGATGAGCAATTCCATCAGCTATGCAACTATCAGCCGGGTTGCAGAGACAGCGCAGCATAATGCCGAGCTGGAACTTGCCGGACTCGAGGTCGTGGATCATTCACGCGACATGGATCTGAGTGAAAGGATTTATGACTATGTACTTTGTGGCAGTGTCAAAAAAGAGTATATGGACTATCTGTATCAATTGTCGCACCACAGAGTGTATGACGGCCTGTTCCTGAAATACAGAAACCGCAATGACCCTGACACTGATAATCGATACGCGTCATCATACAGGTCTGAAATGGCGAGATGCGAGCGTCAAATTGTCTCGTGCATGGAGGGTGGCACCCTGGAATTCGGCAACCGGCCGGTTGCGAGCGATATGCAACTGGATGACTATCTGATTTTCAGAGGCAGCCCTGGCTGCGTACCGGCAGGAATCCCGGTGCAGTATCCCAATTCTGGCCCAACGTTGAAGGAACTTCTGGTCAGTTCCGTGCCATCCTTTAATGCAGTCGGTGATATCCGCATTCGAAATCTGAGAGCGATTGAACAATGCAACCGGTTGATTTTTATGGGGCAGGCATACCAGGTCCGGTTCACGAGGTGTGCCGAACCAGTAGTGTTGCTGTCTGACTCTGGCCAGCACACAGAATTGTTGCAAAGAAGATTGAAAAATCTATGGGTGATTGACAATGAAATGCAAAGACTCGCTGATTTGAGAAGCCGCCCACTTGAGAATCCCAAACTTGATTTCTCATCGCTTTTAATGGAACTGCCTAAGACAAACCCTGAGCAGTGGCGAGCAGCGGTTGCGCAATGGCAGGCATTTGCCGAAATGGCTCAGGAACGATTGATACAGGCAGTTGAGCAGTCACATGTCAGATTGGATAAAAAAAAACTGGTGCTCGAACAGACCTTGGTTCGCCTCGAAAGACAGGCGCTTCCTGCTCCGACGGATGTTGAAGAACTTCAGCGCATAAAAGCAAAAATTAATCTGTTCAGACAGGAACAGGAGGAGGCCAGTAACGCCATTTCGTGCGTCAAACGCGAGATCAGTGACATGCTTATTGATCTGGCTTGCGGCGGACCGTTGATGAAGATCGAATTGTTCAAGCTGCGCCTGTCCAATTTTGCCGCTCAGATAAATCAGATATTCGAGTCCGGGATGGGAATGAAAGAAGTGGCGCGTTTCGAAGCGCTTTGTTGTTTGCAAATAGATTTTATTCAAGAAGTATCGAAAAACCACGGATTTCGGGGGATGCGCAGCTTTTTAAATCTGGCACGACAGGAACTCTGGAATTATGCAGGTATTTATCCCACAATTTTTCGGGATCAAAGAGATCAGGTGCGCGCCATGATCAATGATCCAACCAGTACATTAGAGCAGATGGCGGTATTGGGAAAACGTCTTGAAGCGGAAAGGGAAGCGCTGATCAAAGTCAAACCCCGTCAAATCGAACGCGCAATGGAGCTCAACGCACTACTGGCCATGCCTGTGCCAGGCAGTGAAATTGTCATGTTCAGAAAAGGCCGTGCTTCGCCTGAATGCGATCGATGCATCGATGCGCTGTCACAGATGCGCGATGACTTATTGAATCCCGGGAAGGATTTCACTGCAGCCCAGCTTGATGATATCGCACTTGAACAAAGCCGACTCTTTCAACCTCTGATCAAGGATAAGCGCATTGATTTGGGCGCCTATCTGGCGCAACATTTTTCCCGCGGGTCGCCGGTTGTCGCAGCTCCAGCTCCCACTACGGTGCCACCACCGAAACGCTGACCAGAGATTTTAGCGGGGTGAGCCGGCTGCCTCGGCAGCCGGTCTCTGGGTTTGGGGAAAACTGACCTCAAAAATCCGATTGTCAATCCAGTGCAACTTCACCTTCAACCGATTACCGCTGACCACTTCATTCAATTCCAGGCATAGTTGCGGCCCGCACTGTGCCAGCTTTATTGGGGGATAACTGCCAGCGCTCTGCGATGGTTCAGGCAGGTCTGACCCGGCACTGTCGATGAGTTCCAGTTGCGAACCGTGAATCAGGGTGGTGCTGTCAGTGCGCGACAGCGCGGTGAGCTGCGGCAGGTAAATTGCAGAGCGGTTCAGTGGCTGCCAGTCACCGGCCAGACCGCTTTGCTGGTGTACCACGCGATACCAGATCGGATTGATCACACTGGGAAACGTTGCCGTTTCAAAGGTGATCGGTTTTCTGGTGCGCAGTTCATTGTGGGTCAGGTCCGACATCAGCGGTACCGAAAAAGATGCGGCGTCGGTGAGCACATCATCAGAAAATTTCAGCTGCAACACATAGGTGCCGCGACTTAATTTATAACCGCCGAACGCATGCAGCAAAATGGACACGCCCGAATCTTCGGAAATAAACTGGTCCAGCGGCGTCAGGTTCCACTGTAGTGCGGTTGCGGAAAGATTGATCACGACGTCGCCAACGCCGGCGCTGCTGAGATGCGGACGGGCTGCGATTTTGGTAATGGGGAAATCGAAACTGGCCGGCTCGGCCTCCTTGTATTTAATCGTGACGCGGTCAGGCAATGCAGCATTCTGGGCCATCTCGGCAGGACACACAAAATTTCTGTCAGTCGGGCTGGCACCGGTCAGCTCGTCCTCGTGGCAGGACAGTTTGCCGTTCAGCAGCAGGCTGTCGATGCGGTCCAGATTGTCACCGCTGACGGTCAGACTGTTTTCCAGATCATGGTGCGTGATTTTTTGCAGATGGGCACGACGCTTGAATATCGTCACCGGCAATGCCTGCTTCGGCGCACCGTACTGCAGAATTTCCAGCAGCGCCGGTCCGGGTTCAGTCTTGCTTAAATCGGCACTCAATTCCAGTGGCGTCCCTGCGGTATTGGGCAGGGTTGTGCCATTGACCTGCAAATTGAGCTGCTGCACGCAGGCATTGCTGCTTTGATTTTTGATGGTCAGTTTCACCTGCTCGCCAGAAATCAGATTGGCCAGCCCACTGACCTGCGAGGCCAGCGAATTGCTGCTTGGCAGAATAACGGCAAACGCATTGATGTTCACCTCGGAAAAACCGAATCTGCCTGACAGGCTGGCATCCAGGATCTGGTCATTGAAGGCCAGGCCAAATTTGTCGTTGAGGTCCGAGAGCATGAACAGGCCTGCATCCGGTTTGAAATCGACCTGCGCGTAGTCGGCCAACACCTGATTGCTGCCATGTTCCTTCAACACCAGTTTCCAGTCGTGCCAGTAATTGAGCAGCGGCAGATTGCCTTTGACGTTAGCGTTGATTTCATTTTTGGTCAGGCACGAAGGGGTTTTATTGTTGATGCTGATTTCCGGGGCTTTATTGTCGAACCAGCTTGGCACATAAATGTAAGCGGTTTTAATATCGCCGCTTTTGAAGCGTGCACTGGTAAACAGCTGGATATCATCGGACGTGCCCAGGCGCTGCCCGAGTGCCGGCGCGAAATCATAGTTGTCGCCGTATTTGTTGATCAGGTAGGTGCTGGTTTCGGTGATGAGCTTCATGCCGGCAAAAATATCGGTCGGCATTTTGACCGAGGCGCCATTCGGTCCTGCCGCAGACCAGACATCGTCAGTGGGTACGGCCAGATCGGCACTGGACACAATGCTGGCGGCAACGCACTTGGTATTGACCGCAGTACCCTTGAAGCAGTCGGGGTCGATATATTTCACGCCGAATTTGCCGGCCAGATCTTTGGCGGCCTCAATGGCCTGTTCCGGTTTTTTACTCTGCAGCAGCGTGTCCAGCACGCGCAACAGGTAATTGATGACATGGTTGATCTGATCAATTTTCTGCAGCTCGATAAAGCGCTGCGGATCGGTTTTGATCGCATCCTCAATCAGCGAGGCCGATTCGGAAAAGCTGGTATGCAGACCGAACATGGTGCGCACTTCGGGCGCCAGCACAATCACCGGAATCTGGTCGTCGGCGGTAATGTCGATGCTGACTTCCTGGGCGTCTTCGGACAGGTCCAGCGAGCGGGTCTGGGCCAGATTGCCGGTCGGGGACAGGGTGGCCAGCGTCAGCAGCCATTTGTTGCGGGATTTTTTGGCCTGATCGGTCGAGACCAGCACCTTGTCATTTTTTTGCAGGTGGTTGACCCAGTAAATGGGCAGCTTTTCTGTTCCGCGTTGCACGATAACCCGGATGGTCGGGCCCATGTGGCTGATGCCGGTCGGTGCTGCGGCAGCATGGGAGGTGCACTGAAGCAGGGTAAAACTCAGGCAGACGAATTGTTTGACTATTGTGGTGATTTTCATGGGCTCGGATCGGGGTGGCTCTGCTGGAATTGTTTGCGAGCGGCGCTATTTTGCCACAAATTGTGTGACCAGCATTAAATCACCAGTATCGCCCTGAAATCATTCACATTGGTACGGGTCGGACCGCTCACCACCAGATTGCCAAGCGCATGAAAAAATCCGTAGCCATCGTTATTGTCCAGCATGACACGCCCACTGAGTCCCTGCGATCCGGCGCGTGCCAACGTATCGGGGGAAGTCAGTGCGCCGGCATTGTTCTCTGAGCCGTCAATGCCATCGGTGTCGCACGCCAGGGCATGAATGCCGGGCTGACCGTTGAGCGCCAGTGTGAGGCTGAGCAGAAACTCGGCATTGCGACCACCCCGTCCGTTGCCTTTGACCGTGACCGTGGTTTCCCCGCCCGACAACAGCACGCAAGGTCGGGCAAAGGGTTGATTGCGTTTGGCGATCTGCAGCGCGATGGCGGCGTGCATGCTGCCTATATCTCTGGCTTCACCTTCTATGCAGTCCGACAGGATGTACGGCGTGATACCGGCCGCATGGGCGCAGGCTGCGGCTGCTTCCAGTGCCTGTTGCGGTGTGGCGACGATGTGGTGTTCATTTCTGACCAGCCGTGCATCGTCCGGTTTCGGTGTTTCGTGCGTGCCGGCCTGCAGAAAATGCAGGATGGTCTCGGGCAGCTCAATGGCGTATTTGCGGCAGATGGCCAGTGCCTGGGCCGAAGTACTCGGGTCGGGCAGAGTCGGGCCGCTGGCGATCACGCTCGGGTCGTCGCCGGGTACATCGGAAATCATCAGGGTCACCAGTCGGGCCGGTGCGCAGGCCAGCGCCAGGCGTCCACCCTTGATGGCCGACAGATGTTTGCGTACGCAATTGATTTCCGTAATGGTGGCGCCACATTTGAGCAGCGCCTTGTTGATGCTCTGCTTCTGCTGCAGCGTGATGCCTGCAGCCGGCAGCGCCAGCAGGGCGGAGCCGCCGCCGGAGATCAGGCACAGCACCAGATCCTGTTCAGTCAGACCCTGTACCATGTCCAGCATGCGTGCGGCAGCGCCGGCGCCGGCAGCATCCGGTACCGGATGGGCGGCTTCAATGACTTCGATGTGGCGACAGTCGACACCATGGCCGTAGCGGGTCACGACCATGCCGGAAAGTGGACCTTGCCAGTGCTCTTCCACGACCCTGGCCATGGCGGCAGCGCCTTTGCCGGCGCCGATGACCAGTGTACGGCCGGCCGCGGGTGGTGCGGGCAGAAAAGCCGGCAGACACTTTTCGGCGCTGACAGAGTCAATCGCAGCGGTGTACAGATTCAGTAAAAATTGTTGTGCGGATTGGTTATTCATCTGAAACTGATCTCCGGATTTCTGCTGGGATGCGTCGTAGGCTGGGATGCTTCGTAGGCTGGGATGCAATCCCAGCATCAACGGTTGCAATGCTACGAATTCGTCACACTTTAATGCCATGTTCAGCGCGCCAGCCCAGTCCGGCCACCGTACCCTCTTTCGGTTTGTATTCACAGCCGATCCAGCCGTCGTAGCCCATGGCATCGATCTCGGCAAACAGCGTGCGGTAATTGATTTCGCCGGTGCCAGGTTCAAAGCGCCCGGGGGTGTCGGCCAGCTGCATATGTTTGATCATGGGCAGGTTGGCACGAATGGTATTGATCAGCTCGCCTTCCATGCGCTGCATGTGGTAAATGTCATACTGGACAAACAGATTGTCGGCGCCGGTTTTTTTGATCAGATCGACAGCCTGCGCAGTGCCAGACAGGAAAAATCCGGGAATATCAAACGTGTTGATTGGCTCGATGAGCAATCTGATCTGATGCTTTTTTAATTCTGTGGCGGCGTAACTCAAATTGCGTAGCAGGGTCTGCTCGGCGGCGGCATGCGTCACGCCTGCGGGAACAATGCCGGCCAGGCAGTTGAGTTGAGACGTGCCCAGAATTGTTGCGTAGTGCACCGCGCTGGCAACGCCGGCTTCAAATTCTTCGGTGCGATCCGGATGGCAGGCGATGCCGCGTTCACCGCCGTCCCAGTTTCCGGGTGGCAGATTGTGCAGTACCAGTGTGAGCTGGTGCCGGCGTAACTGTTCGGCGATTTCCTGGGCATCGAACGCATACGGAAATAAAAATTCCACGCCACGAAACCCGGCGGACGCAGCAGCCTCAAAGCGCTGCATGAACGGAATCTCGGTAAACAGCATGGTGAGATTGGCGGCCAGCTTGATCATTTGAATCCCTGTCAATACGTTTTATGTTTCTGGTGTGACCTGTAGGCTGGCCCAGTATAAACCTGAACTCGCGCTGCTGCCACTTCTGATCTGTCTGAATCAAACCCGGATTTGTAGGTAGAATACCGGCTTTCCGTATCCCCCATTCAAAAGGTTTTTATGATTATCGCCGGCCAACCCCTGCACGTTCTGTTACTGATCGCTTTGGCCGGGTTGTATGCCGGCACCCAGAACGCGCTGGCCGGCGGCGGTTCCTTCATCACCTTTCCCGCACTGCTGTTGGCTGGTCTCAATCCCCTGGCCGCCAATATGAGTTCCACCATCGCGCTGTTTCCCAGTCAGATCGCGTCATCGATTGCCGGACGAAAGCTGGTTGCCGGTGTCGGTGGCGTGTCGTTTCGCCAACTGTTCGTCGTCAGTATCATCGGTGGGGTAATGGGCGCGGTGCTGTTGCTGTCAACCCCGGTCAGTATTTTTTCCGGGCTGGTACCGTGGCTGGTACTGTTTGCCACCATCGCGTTTGGCTGGGGCAGTTTTGTATTCAAGCCGCATCCTGATCCGGAAAAGCATGCGCTGTCCAACGTTGCCATTTTATGTATTCAGGGTCTGATTGCCATTTATGGTGGCTATTTTGGTGGTGGCATCGGCTTTTTGATGCTGGCGGCGCTGACCGTGGCCGGTCAGCAGGTGAAGAATGCCAATGCGACCAAGAATGCGCTGGCCATGACGATGAATGCGTCCGCTGTTGCCATCTTTGCCTTTTCGCCGCTGGTGAACTGGGCCGCGGTGGTTGCGCTTGGCGTTGGCGGCATCGCCGGCGGCGTGCTCGGTGGCTGGCTGATGCACCGCTTGCCTGCGAAAATTCTGCGCGGGTTTATTGTGGTGGTTGGTGTGTGTTTAACCGTGTGGCTGTTTGTGCGGGCTTGATGTTCACAACCAAGAAATAATATTGGCAACGTTTGCTGTTTCGGTCCGTTGTGATTGGATGCTTTGAGTATCTTGCGCGCAGATTTCTACGTGATTTCTCTATGTGTTTTTGTAGAGATTCTTTTGTTAAAATCGACGAACCGAAAGCAACATGGCATGCAGAAAATCTTCGACATGGAGTTGCCGACGATATTTACAATATCTGAAAGGTTCACATGGACGGAATAATATCTCAATATTCTCTTGTTTCCCAAAATCCAAATAGCCCACTTGTTATTGACGCCAGGACCGTAAACAATAACACCATCGTAATTGGAGCGCCTGACCAAACCATGCTGCACGAGACTACAAGCGCACGTTCATGGGAGCGCTGCCTTCCTTCGAGAGCGACGGTGATGCTCGCATTTTGCGGAAATTTGATTGGTGCGAGTTTAACCAAGCTCGATTCGGCGGACGTGCCACTGAACCGGTTGATAGTCTGTGGTTCAATAATTTTAGGCGCATTGTTTACATCGATTGTAATAATCAAACGGTCGTGCGATCACCTTGACAGTTGCAAAAGCCGCTGCGGTGAGGGTTCCAAATTATTCGCGATTACTACGGCGGCTGCGTTGTTAACCTACTGCGGGTTTCGATAGGAAAAAGTCCTGTTTTAATGGCGAATTCATTTGAATTCCATAAGTTATTTTGTGTGGAGGTGAAACATGCTTGGAATGCCACGGCAAATATCAATACAAACAAGGTCGGATGAAACGGAGATGGAACCTGTGCTGCCTGAGCGGCATTACCATAATCGTTTGCCCGATCCGACTGTATTGCAGGAACTGGCGCAGAATGGACGTCGTCGCGGTTTCGATCAAACTCTGGTAGCAGGATTGTACGGATATATGGCGGGAATGGGGATAGCTGCCAGTACGTCACCCATGGCGGACAAGCTGGCTGTCGTGGCTGGGGTTACAGTTTCCTTGTTGTCAGTGGTAGGACTCCTTGGAACGACCTACAGAGATCGCGAGCATTACGACAGCGGGTATAAGTTGTTGATCAAGAATATTTTGGTTGCCGGAGTGGTCGGTTTGCTTGGATATTCAGCCGCTGTTCACAAAGACTGCTAATAATCGAGGTGATAAACATGCATAACTCTAACATTGGTCCATTCAACTTATCATTACCCAGCGTGTCCGGCACTGAGCCGAAGACCGGAAAAACGGTAGATGCCGGAGGCGCTGAAAAGCCGCCTTCCGTTTCATTGCTGCAAAGGTTGGCGACCGCAGTAACTGTGCGCAGGTTCGTTCAATTTACGCTTATATCCGGTATGGTTTCCATCGTGCTTTTTTGGCCGCCTGGTTGGATTGCAGCGATAACTGTATTGTTGGGTTCAATTGCACTCATTCAATCCAACGGTTGGCCGAATGACCCCATTTTTTCTTGCCTGTCAAAGGGCGCTTAGGTCTCAAATCTATTCACACTCCGGAAACACCATTTCAAATCTGGGCACCGCAATGGCCAACTGCATCGCGCCTTTGGTGATGTCCGGAAAATACTGACTGTCAAAGCGCATAGTGCTGACCTGCGCGGTACTGATTTTTCCTTTGGCACCGGGCGTGTAAAAATAGTCCCTCTGTTCCCAGCGCTGCCCGAGGGTGAGCAGCGATTTGGGACACAGGGCGGCGTTGACCGGTATGCCAAGTTTGCCCGTCCGGTAGGAAAACTCGGCAAAGTTTTTATCTCCAATACTGGCCGCAACCGAAATCACACCGCTGTCTGAATTTTCCTCTACCTGAAACTGACAGAAATCTTTGGGGATGCCCCAGTTGCGACGCCCGTTGACCACGCTTTCCATGGTCGAGACAAAAATGCGGCTGATGGTTCGGCAGCGGCGCTGACCAAACAGGACCGTGCCCGGTACAAACAGCAATTCACGATACGGCCCGACCGGTGAACGCACGTAATCCACAAACATCATGGCGCCAAGCCGGCCGCGCCGTGAGGCTTTGAGTGACTCGGGCAGAAAGGTCTGGTCGGTGAGCAACTGCTCAGGAAAACGTGCCAGGATAATCAGGCCGCGTCCTTCCAGGGTCCAGGGAGCTGCAACAGCTGGGTTGTTTGGCATATTTATTGGCACCATTCTTAATGTGGAATTTCCTGGCCGATTGCAGTCCAGGTCTGTTCTGAAGCCGGCGCGACATGACTCATTGCATGTTCTGTCAACGCCGTGATGGTCAGACTCGGATTGACGCCCAGATTGGCACCCAGCACCGAGCCGTCACAGATATACATGTTGCGGTAGCCGAACACCCGGTTCTTGCTGTCGCACACCCCATCGCTTCTGTTACGTCCCATCGGCGCGCCGCCCATGCAGTGTGCCGTCATGGGCACATTCAGAAATATTTCGGTCAGTGCATTCATGGCCACGCCACCTGTCGCTTTGGCCGCTTTGACTGCAAAGTCATTCCCCTCCGGGATAAAGGTGGGAATGTGTTTGCCGTAGGTGGACAGCTGTTTGGAGAAAGGCCAGAACCAGCGCCGTTTCAAGCGCATGGTCAGATGCCCTTCCAGATTTTGCATGCACAGAAAAATCATGGTTTCGCGTGCCCAGTTATGCGGGTTCAGCGCCCGCAGCGTGGTCAGTGGTCTGGTGACCAGCATTTTGGCCAGCGTGGCCAACCACGTGAAAGGTCGGCTCCAGCCCGGGCGGCCCATGGTCATGACCGTGGTCAGCAGGCCCATGGTGTCGGAACCGGCCGGATAGCGGGTGGCTTCGATGTGGGTGTGTTCATCAATATAGATGCCCGAGCCGATGGCCAGGCCGGTGGACAGGTCTTCGGCTGAACCCGGAAAGCGCACGCCGATGAGTGACTCGGCATTGGTGCGCACATAGGTTCCCAGTGCCTCGGAAATCGCGGGCAGCGATTGCTTTTCCTTGAGGCGGAACAGCAGATCCTGGGTGCCCAGCGACGACGCTGCAAACACCACGCCCCGACAGCGGATGCGGCCGCTCTTGCCGCCGGTGATTTTGATTTCATAACCGGCAGAACCATCCGCTATTCCATCAAGGGGTCGCACGTCAACCACTTTGGTCTGATCAAACAGTGTGACGCCGCGCTGTTCGGCCAGATACAGATAATTTTTGTCGAGGGTGTTTTTTGCATTGTTGCGGCACCCAACCATGCAGCCGCCGCAGCCATTACACGAATTGCGCTCGGGGCCTTTGCCGTTAAAGTAGGGATCGGGATAACGGGTGCCGGGCGCATCGTCGTCCTTGCCGAAGAACACCCCGACTTCGGTCGGATAGAAACTTGATTCGACGCCGATGACTTTGGCCATTTCTTTGAGCCGGTAATCGGCCGCACTCATGCGCCGGTTGGTGGTCACGCCCAGCATGGCTGAGGCCGTGGCGTAATGCTGCGGCATGACCCGTTCCCAGTCTTCCAGGCCGGCCCAGCTGCCCATTTGCCAGATAGGGTATTTGGGGATCAGCAGCGTGTTGGCGTAAGTGATCGAGCCGCCGCCGACGGCATTGCCGTGAACCACAATGACGTGTTTAAAGAACTGCATGCTGAAAAAACCGTTCAGGCCGACACTGGGGCGCCACAGCCATTTGGATAGATTCCAGGTGTTGTTGGGCAGGTTCTCCGGCGTCCAGCGGCGGCCCTGTTCGACGACGGCGACGCGATAGCCTTTTTCGGCCAGACGCAGTGCCGATACGCTGCCACCGAAGCCGGAGCCGATTACCACAAAATCAAAATCAACATTTTCCACTATTCGCAAGCCTTTATTTTTGAAATGTCGTAGGCTGGGATGCGTCGTAGGCTGGGATGTAATCCCAGCATCAACGGTTGAAATGCTGGGATTGCATCCCAGCCTACGATGCATCCCACTTTTTTGCATAAGCAGCCATGGATCTGATTGCCATGACAGAAGAGCGCAGATAAAAAGACTGGAGATGAAACACGTGCCATCTCTTTAAATAAATTTCAATGCGACAGTCCACACCGCAATACCCGGCATGCTGCGCCAGACGTGTGGAGTCGGACAGCAGCAACTCCTGATCGCCCACCTGGATCAGCAGTGGCGGCAATCCGTGCAGCGGGGTTATCAGCGGTGCATGGTTTGCGGTTCCGGCTGGGCAGCCGTACCAGCGCAGCCCTTGCCGCAACCAGCCGGCTTGTATCATCGGATCAGCGCTGATGCGGCTGTGCATGGTCGGCCCGGTCAGGTCCGGGTCAGTAACGGGTGAAATTAACATGACACAGGCCGGCATGGGCTGCTGTTGATCACGCAGCTGGATTGCCAGCGCCAGGGCCAGTGTGGCGCCGGCCGAGTCGCCTGCCAGCACGATCTGTGACGCCGCAACGCCGGTACTTCTCAGGTGACGGTAGACCGTGGCGATATCTTCCAGTGCTGCCGGGTAGGGGGCTTCGGGTGCGAGCCGGTAGTCGGGTGTCCATACGGCCATGCCGCTCTCAAACGCCAGATGCGACGTAATGCTGCGATGTGTTTTTGGGCTGGCCAGGCAGAACGCGCCGCCGTGCAGATACAGAATCACCCCTTTGTTGGCGTTCGCTTTTGGCGCTGTAATTTCTACCGCTACGCCACCTGCGTCCTGCCAGTCACGCAGCACCCCGCTTCTGCCCGGCATCGAAAACGCCAGGACATTAATCCAGGCGCGCTGCACCGCTGCGCCAAACGGTGGCCCGATCACGGGTTTGAAAGCGACCCGCAGAAAGCCGCGCAAAAAAGCGGCCACGACACGTTCGACCCATCCGGCCTGCGCTGCAATTTCTGTCATGGGTGAGTCAGTCCCGGCCGGTGAAGTCATAGTCATTCAGATTGCCTCGATTGGTAATCCAGCGGTATGCCGCGGTAAATCCGGGCCAGTTGGTGCTGCTGTGACCTTTGGCATCCACATACCAGCTTTTGCAGCCGTGCCAGACCGTCCCTTTCAAGCGTTGCTCGACTCCGGTATTGAACCGCCGGTAGGGTGCGCGTTTTATTTCGATCGTTTTGGCATGGGTGGTGCGCATGGTCTTCAGGCAGCGCATGACATGTCCAATCTGACTTTCAATCATGAACACAATCGAATTGTGACCCAGGTTGGTATTGGGACCGTACAGCATGAAAAAATTGGGGAAATCCGGCACCGTCATGCCCAGGTACGCTCTGGCACCGTCGCTCCATTCCGCGCTGAGCTCCTTGCCGTTCCGTCCGCGGATGTGCATGGGCGCCAAAAACTCGGTTGCTGCAAAACCGGTGCCGTAGATAATCACATCGGCATCAATCTGCCTGCCGTCACTGGTCTGTATGCCGCCTGGCGTAATGCGCGCGATCGGCTCGGTAACCAGACTGACCTGTGGTTTGGCAAACGTGGCCAGGTATTCGCTGGACAGCAGCAGTCGTTTGCAGCCGACCGGATAGTCGGGCTTCATTTTGGCGCGCAGTGACGGGTCGGCAATGTCGCGCTGTAACATTTTTTCAAACGGTCGCACTGCAGCGAATTTCATCAATCCCTTGAATTTGCTGAACGCCAGAAACCGAGACTCATAGGTCAGATAAATACCCCAGCGGTACAGCTTCTGCAGCCAGGGCAGAGTCTTGAAGGTGGTTTTCATCAGTGCCGGGTAAGCGTGATTGACGCGCGGCAGGATGTAGGGCGCCGAGCGCTGAAAGACCGTGAGCTGCGCGACCCGCTCGGCTATGGCCGGTACGAACTGAATCGCGGAAGCACCAGTACCGATGACGGCCACGCGTTTTCCGGTCAGATCCAGATCATGGCGCCATTGGGCCGAATGAAAGGTGGGCCCGGTGAATTGCTCCATGCCGGGCAGGGCCGGTATGGCAGGGCGGCTGAGCTGTCCGGTGGCGCTGATGAGCAGCGTGGCGGTGAATTTTTGCGCATCTTTGGTGGTTACGGTCCAGACTGAATCGGCTTCGTTGTAGTGGGCCGAGCTGACTTCGGTGCCGTAGCGGATCTGTGGCAGCAACTGATATTTCACGGCGCAGTGCTGCAGGTAGGCAAAGATCTCGGCCTGCGGAGAAAAGATCCGCGACCAGTTCGGGTTGGGTTCAAACGAAAACGAGTACAGATGCGACGGCACATCGCAGGCTGCGCCGGGATAGGCATTGTCGCGCCAGACCCCGCCGACATCGTGGGCCTTTTCCAGCAGAACGAAATCCGTGATGCCCTGTTTTTTCAGGGCAATCGCCATGCCCAGTCCGCCAAAGCCGGAACCGATGATGATTGCTGTGAGCGGCTTTGAAGGGGTATCTGTATTTTCCAAAATCAGTCCTGGTTTCGTAGGCTGGGATGCAATCGTAGGCTGGGATGCAATCCCAGCATTTCAACCGTTGATGCTGGGA
>Ga0316221_1000883_pt1 | contig 35022 bp, 96 predicted proteins | sample TBH18007metaG_FD_206003 | JGI IMG/M metagenome (GOLD analysis project Ga0316221, IMG submission 206003) | Freshwater microbial communities from Trout Bog Lake, Wisconsin, USA - TBH18007 | ecosystem: Environmental > Aquatic > Freshwater > Lake > Hypolimnion/Profundal zone | place: USA: Wisconsin... | reverse complement strand
TCACCAGCACAATTCTCGCTGATCTATGCAACAATGATGCGCTGATGCCGGGCAAATATCTGATTGATGTAAGTTGGTAAAGGATATGGATTGATTAAAAATTAATCCATATCAGTATTATTTCCCAACAAAACTAAAAACCATAATAATTATATGAAAACTATGACTAACCCCTACATCACACGAACAGAATCCCTAATGCTTGATGATCTTCGCAGACTTCCATCATATTTTAATGAGGCAGAGGATCTTGAGCAATTTCCTGATATGCTCACATTGTGTGCAGTCGTGCTAGCCAGAATCGCCGATGATCTAGAGGCAAAAACTTAAATTTAAACCATGAACAACAAGAGAAAAATCTCATATCAAAAGAAGAAACTGCTGGAAGCGCAGGATCATACTCCAAAGTTTTGGCATAGAGGTGTGTTTACACCATATGACTGCGCCCGGTTTAAAGAAGACTATACAGTCTATGACAACGCAGGCAAAATTAGATATCATAGACCTGCTGTAGATATGATGCTCGGTTTAGATGGAGTCTTTACAACCGGATATAAAATTCTTGATAATGGAAAGATTCAAATCTTCACCGTTTATGACTATGGAATTCAATGTAATGTGGATGAGTATCTGCCTCAAACATGGAAGCATGGAGATATTCTTACCTTTCGAGAATTTTCTAGGGCATATAGGCGCGGGATTCTAAATCATTTTTCACATCGCTCAATAAATTCCTAAAGAAAATATTATGGAGAGGGATGTAAGGTCATCGCATTGGCTGAAGGATGCAATGTTAAAATATTCTTGTTGGATTATTTGGTATATATATGAACACTAACAACATGAATTGGCAATCAATATTCTCGGACCATTCGCATAGCGAATATGTCCTAAAACCGCGCCAGAAAACACTCAACTTTTAATTCGATACTATAAAGGTGGCAAAAATTCTCGCACCCATATCACAGGAGTGCCAATCATAACTCAAGCGCAGCTCCATGTGAGGAAGGGAATCAATTATATGGGCATAGACCCTGTGACCAAGAAACAGATTTTTCAAGATGATTATATATATAGATCATGGATTGATGGATTAGATAGACTTATCGTGGAGTGTGATTGCAAAAATCCTAAAAATATTGTCACCCATTTAAGGACATATTTGTTAAACAAATGGTCCGATGGATGCCATTGCCACCTGAGCCAGAACTATAACTTACATCAGCAAAAAAACAAAAACGCCGGGTTTAATCATGAATAAAAAATCATAATAAATCTCAAATCTTTTCAAGATTTTCATAAAATTCCCAATAAAAAGAATTATCATAATAAAATATGAATAATTCAAATCTATGGATAGTATCAATAGAAGATGAGCATGGAAGTTTTGGTGGAACCTGTGAAAGGCTATGCAGGGACGAAGAAAGCACAAGGTTTTGGCTATATAATCATCTAAAAAATTTAGATTATCTATGCCTGCTAAATTTCAGATTCACCGAATTTTCAAATTTTGATAATGAACTTCCTACCTTTCTTTATAAGGTGAATCAAAATTATGATAATTATGAATATGGCGGAAGATATTATATTGATCTCTATGAGGCCGATGTATATGAGATGCCCAGGGATTAAAAAAATTTAAATCTTTCAGATTTTCCCAATAATACTCAAATTTTAAAAAAAATTTTCCCAATAAAAATAAAATCTATAATAAATCATGAACTTTCAAGAATTCGGAAAAGGCGAGTATATTCATGTGTCGAGTCGCAGAAATACTTTTTTTCTATATCGAAACAGCAAGGATAGAGTTAAAAGAAAGAAAGTGCTGCGGAACACCACGTTTGAAGTAGAAACCAATTTCACAGTAGGAGATTTTGCATGGCTATATCTAAGAAATTATGGATGGTGCAGGTTTCCTATTAAGGATTGGAAGATCACTAAAAACATTCATCCAAGATATCATCAGTACTGTGTAGAATATGCAGAAGAAAGAAATAAATGGCTTAGAGGAGAAAAAAGTAGAATTCATGATGAAGATTTTTTCTATAAGCCAATTCATCCAGATCCTCTCTCAGATGAGAAATCCGGTATTTATTATAACAGGGATTAGATTTTCATAACATCTCAAATCAAGAGATTTTCATAACATCTCAAATCAAGAGATTTTCATAACATCTCAAATCAAGAGATTTTCATAAAATTCCCCATTAAACTAAAAACCATAATAACACGAGAGTAAAAAAACTCAACAGTTCAAGACTTTCACAAAAGTCAGAAGCATCTAAACACTAAACACTAAACAAGGAAAAACTCAAATCTCCTGCGGAGATTTTCACAATAAACACTATGAAATTCACACTAACAAACAATCAAAACAACGCCATTGAGTATGACGTAAAGTTCGTGAAGCCACGAAACTCCCACACAACCACCTATTGTTCGATTCTTTATGGAGCCCCAGGGTCGAGGGCAGAGGATAAGAAGCCGCTTGCGGAAGGAAAGGCTCGCAAATGGAGCAGCGATACACCTAATTTAGTGGTCGCAAGGACCGTGGCACTCGCTAGGGCTCTGAAAGATGGTGGGTTGAATAAGAATGATGCAATGGAGGCAGTAAAGAAACTCGGTATTCGGTATCGCCAGGAGTATCTTGATGAGGTATATAGCTAATTAATTATCCCTAGATAAATAATTATCCCTAGATAAATAATTATCCCTAGATAAATAATTATCCCTAGATTATTCAATGAATGATAGTCTAGGGGGGTATCAATCAAACAAAAAGCACCAACCAAAAATCATTGAAAGTCATCTTAAAAATTCCCTTAAATAAAAATCAAAATTTCATAAACATTTACCCATTTTCTAGGATCAATTGAACCTAGAAATATCTGAAAATTTTGTAAAATTTTAGTCTTAATTTTATAAAAAAAAATTAAGGAATTATCTATTATCTAATTACATGAAATTCGTGGATTGTCCTTTTTATTTTATATAATTTTTAGAATTTTGAAAATATTCTTGTTTCATAATTTTGATCCAATAAAATTCTACATTAAGTCTGTGGAAGGGTGGCAGAAAATGGATTAAATGTGGTGGAAAATGGATGGAAAGTGGCATTTACTATTTTACTATGATGCTATTTTACTATGATGCTATTTTACTAGCATGATAGTAATAAAGGTAAAGGACCTATACCTAACGGTCTAGGTAAAGGATATATCCCTATCGGGCTATATCTAGTTTAGGAAGTTGTAAAAAACAGTCAGAAAAATTGTAAAGGACCTATACCTAACGGTCTAGGTCTATAGTCAGTAAAATTGTTTAGGAATTATCGGCGAAACCGTGTTCGTTAAACCTTCGAAACAATCCATGAACAATACCTAGACAATCCATGACTTAAATAACTAAAATTCCTAATAATTTCCCATTAAAAGGCTCAAATCTTTTCAAGATTTTCCCAACAAAAAGAATTACTATAATAAATCATGATTATCTGGAAAGGACCTAGCGAAATTGATGGATCGCCGATTATGGTCGTGGTCACATTCGGTTCCAACAATTCTAAGACCGGCGATATGCCTCAGATTTGGATTTTGCGAAGCGATATTCATCCTACCGAAGCATTGCGCAATGGCGGAGATCGGGCGATTTGTGGGGATTGCCCATATCGTCCTCAGATTTTGGGTGATAATGCACTGAAGAAGTATTCGCGTAAATGTTACGTTAGTGCTATGTCTTTTAACGCAATCTATAAGAAGTATAAGAATGGCGGATATCCTGAGGTAAGTTTGGAAGATTGCAGAGAGATGCTAAAGGGTAAGAAAGTGAGGCTGGGAGCCTATGGTGACCCCGTAGCGGTTCCGATTTATGTATGGGATATGATTCTTGCTGATTGCCAAAGTACCGGTTACACTCATCAATGGCGAAATTGTGATAAAGGTTATGCAAAATATTGTATGAGCAGCTGCGATAGTCCTATGGATGTACTATTGTCCACCAGCATGGGATACCGCGCATTTTTCGTACAGGCTGTGGATGATTATTCCAATATCTCTAAGAATATTAGCGGTGTTAAACTGGCGAATTGTCCCGCATCAAAAGAAATGGGTAAGGTAACTACTTGCGCTAAGTGCTTGATATGCTCCGGCACTAGATCAGGATTGAAAAGCAATGTCACGATTGCGATTCATTAATTCCCATTTAAAATATAAAGGATAATAAGATATGGAAAATTTTTATACCACACCAAATGATGAGATTGTGGAAAAGATTATGCAACTCAAACATAAAGAATCTGTGGATTTTTATGGCTGTAATGATGTTGAATCAATTGAATTTTTGAGGTATCATGATTTTATTTTTATATTTGAGAGACTACATTATGAGGATAGATGCATGGCTTCTAAATCTTATATAGAGGCATTGGTTCATGATCTAAAGGGGCAATGCTAAACATTTTCACCACACCTATTTTAATAATCATAAAAGAATTATTAGAATTAGATCATAATGAATCTTTGAAAATCGAATATAAAAACAATATTGATTATGAATTTTTGAGATATCATGATGTGATTGTGGTTTATTTAAATGGGCGGTTTAAAAGGGTTATAAGTCAGTGTACTGAATATTCCATTAGATGGAATATTGAAGAATTGAGAGAGCCAGCCTCTAATTTGAGTTTGGGATAATTCCCTCTAAAAATAATAAGGATAATAAGGATAATAAGATATGAACCGAGTTAAAGCAGGCGATCTAGTGCAGTTTTATGCATGCAAAAGAGGCAATAAGCAAGGATTAGGCAGCCTATGTCAAGGTACTGTATTGAGTGTGGATAATTGCACTGCATATGTGAAAAGAAACTGTAAGAAAGTACTGATATATGAGGTACCTATTACAGACGGGAATATTGTGAGAGAGGCATAATGATAAAATCATTTTTCGAAGCAGATATCGAAGATATTATGGATTCAATTATGAATCTTGATATCGGCGAAAATATTAGTTACTGGAGCAATGATGGCGATGATGGTACTTTTGATTTCGAAAGATATCGAGATTATATTTCAATCTATGATGAACATCTTGTTGAGATTTTTCAGGTGAATTTTGATCCTGTGAACTTGCGGGAAACCGTTGAGCAAATGAAGAGATGGACATAAATTTTCCCGTCTAAATTAATTATCATAATAGATTATGAATCATTCTTTAATTCATATCAATCCTATAGATATTAGATTAAATGGCGTGGTGGAAGTATATGATGCCAAAACAATCATTGATATATTGAATAAAGTTGAAAAACGAGAAGTTCATCATCATCCAATTAGATTGATTCGCACAGTTAAAAAAGCACAAGCTAGATTAATTTCTCCTAATTTTGATCTAAAGAGAAATAAATTTATCATCAATAATCAGCGATGTGGAATTTGTGGCGCGAAACTTAAGTACTGTGGAATAAAGATTGTTAAGGATGCAAATGCCAATGGTTTTCCACTAGAGTATGGTCATAAAATTGGCATATTGCCTGCACATGCTGTACTGGTATGGTTTGCTGAAAATCGCTCAGAACTTACTTTAGACCATATTATTCCTAGAAGTTTAGGTGGACAAAACTCATATAAAAATTATCAGGTACTATGTAAAAAATGCAACGGTAGTGTTAAAGGCTGCAATGTTTCTGAAGCAGATTGGAATATTTATCAGGAAAGATGCGCTTCGATGAAAAAGATAAATAAGAAGAAGATTTTGGAGAAAATAAATGAAACATATTCGGCATTATCCTAAAGATTATCCATTTGAAAGATTGAGCATGTGTTGCGGCGCTCGGGAACATAGCGATGTGCCTGATATCTGCGCATGCTGTCTTGATTTCACAGGTTTTGAATTATTTGATCTAGACGGGGATTTAGTGAGTGAGGATGATACGATTCCTGTGATTCCAGAGTATTTTAATGAATTATAATAGAATTGAAACTACATTAAATTTTACAGCTTATTATCTAGATGATCATCTTAATCGTACTGATGGCCCTGCTGTAGAATATAATAATGGATCTAAAGAATATTATTTAAATGGTAAACTTCATCGTATTGATGGACCAGCTGTAGAATTTAATGATGGAGAAAAAGCCTGGTTTATTCATGGAAAAGAATATTCTGAACAATCTTTTAATGATTATCTTTCTAATCTAAAAATTCCAGAGTATTTTTCTCAGTTAAATTAAAAAGGATAATAAGGCATGACACAACAGACATTATTCAACAAGGTCGCAAGGCATCTATTGAAGCAGAATCGAAAATCGCTTAGCATATATGGTGCATGCTGGTATAAAGCGCACGATGGCGCGCAATGCGCTGTAGGCTGTTTGATCAGCAAGGTAAATTATCGTATAGGTATGGAAGGTAAAAATGCGATTGAACTCTATGATACCGGTCTGCTTCCTGCACATCTTCATGAGCATACGGATTTGCTACAAAAGCTGCAGATAATTCATGATAACTATGAACCATGTCTTTGGCAGACTCAATTGGAGGGTTTGGCATCAGTATTTAATTTGAAAATGCCTAAACTTTGAACTTTGAGATTTAATAAAATGAGAATTAATATGAAAAATATATACTGGGTTTTTGCTGGTGATAATAAATACGAGCCTCGCGGAGGTATGAAGGATTATCAGAACCAATTTGAAACTGAAAATGAAGCAAAGGCATGGATTAATGGATATTTGGCATCAAACTGTGTAGGATGGGCGCATATCTATGATTTTGAGACTTCTGAAATTATCTATGAAGCATAAAATTTCATAAATTCCCAATTAAACTAAAAAGGATAATAAGATATGAAATACCAAGAGATTTTGTTGAATGATCATGGAGTCTTGCAGAAGGGTTGCACTGTGATCATGGCTGAGGATGAAGTACTTCTGTGCTTAGAGACCACTACTCAAAGTGCTTCTCTTAAGCTCACACCGTATGAATGTATGAGGCTTGCTGAGATGCTTAGAAAAACCGCAAATTTTGCTGACCCTCAATCTGTGGCATTGTTTGATTGCTAATTTCAAATCTTTTACAGAGATTTTCATAAATTCCCGACTAAATTAATAAGGATAATAAGATATGGTTACAAAAACTCTTGAATTGTGGATTGGGCATGTTTCGAAGGAGACTTGGAGTCGCCTTGATGATATGGATGATATTCCTTCGGTATATGTGGTGTCGGATTTCAATGGCGGATTTATCTTGTGCGCGCTGCACGACGATAATTCTTTTCTTCCAGAAGACCTTAGACAATGTATGACATTCGCAAAAGATCGGGGATGCAAATGGCTTTTTCTTGATCCTGATCCTTCTGATACCACGTATGATCTTCTCCCAACTTATTCTCATTAAAATTAAAAAGGATAATAACATATGAAGAAATATATGTTTGAAATTGATCATAAGTACTGTATGGATACGAATGGTGTTATTTGGATTTTTTGTACCAGCCAATATATGCCAAATGATCCTCCATCATGGTACCGCACATATAATTCAGTGATGCCAGAAATCGCGCAAGAATTCTTTAGGATGAAAGAAAAATATGAGCCTGACACAATTTCGCAGTTTTAATTCCCGACTAAATTAATAAGGATAATAATCACATGGATCTACAAGAATGGTTTATGACCGAGTTTCAGAACAACAACAATGACCTTTATTATAAAGTATCTGCTGAAGTAGATATTATGTGGATGCGAGATGTTATTGGCAATTTTTTCAGTACTAATTTTGATGTCATTGGTACTCATAAATCGAAGTCAGTATTGCTTCCAGTAATGCAGCTCTCTACAGATAGTGTAACGCTTACAATAAGATACAACTTTCATAATTTTGCCGTAAGTGTGGATTCAAAGAAAGATGTACCTTGGGTTTTTGATGGATTGTTTGACTCTAAAACCACATCAGCTTCATGTTATTTTGAAGGTTTTCAAAAGGGTATTGTATATGGATCATATGACAGCAACCCAAGACAATTTTCTTTTCATGTAAGGAGCAAAGAACAATTTTATGTATTTTGTTTCTTAATGGACCGCGCATTTTCTGAAATTCCCAATTAAAGGGTTCAAATCTTTTCAAGATTTTCCCGACTAAATTAATAAGGATAATAACATATGAGCACACGATCAAGAATTGCAATTAAGCATCCCGATGGAAATATCGAGAGTATCTATTGTCATTGGGATGGATATCCATCTGGTGTGGGGAAAATTCTTTTGGAGAATTATTCCGATACATCGAAGATTAATGTATTGATGAAACTGGGTGATCTTTCAAGCCTTGACGCTAATCCTTTTCCATCATCTGACAGCAATCATAGTTGGGAAAACCCTGAAATGAATGTCTCGGTGGCATATAGTCGCGATAGAGGCGATATTGACACGGAATCCGAGACGCACAGTACTTTTGAGGAACTATGCGAGTACTGTAGAGAAGGTTATGTGAATTATCTATATATCTGGGAAGATTTTTGCTGGTATTATTGTAATCCTCGTGATGAAGTACTAAGGTCTCTCAAAGAAGATGTGGTGAATAAATAAATGCTGAAATGTTTTAATAAAATCCTTCTTGACACTACTGATGCTGATAAAGTTTTTAGAATCAGTAGAATTTCTGAAATCAAAGCGGTGCTTGAAAATTCACTACAGTATGAAGATCAGTTTTATATTGTATAGTGGGAGAAATAAATGTTTAAAGATTTTTTATATCAGCGATCTAGGGCATGGGAATGTTTTATCTGGCTTAATTCCAGTACTAAATACTCAGCAGAGCATATGGGCAGATTTTTTATCTATGATTGTTCAGGCTCTGAAATTACCTTCTTTATGAGCAACATGGATTTCATTCGGTTCTGTAGGAAACTCGGCTGGCATAATTCTCAGTAAAGGCTCAAATCTTTCAGATTTTCACAATAAAACCAAAAACCATAATAAATCATGCAAATGAAAATCTTTCAATATGCTTTGACGCCCTTTCTCTGTGATGGTTCGCCTGAGGATGAGGCTAAAGTTAAATGGGCTGCAGCCTATGATAAAGTGGCTTTAGAAAAAAGCCTCGAAAATCGTGGATTAGACTATGATCGGATTGATGATATTTCGGAGGATTATTATGGCGGAAATATTTATCCTCAAGGATTAGATGAGATTATTGAGTTTCATATTTCATCAATTCTTAATAGATGTAATTCAGAAAATCTTTCTAAATTATTATTTGATTGGCTGATGATCAGTGAAGGCTTTAGTGAAAATCAGGCAAATTATATTCTGAGAATTGTGACATTAGAATTCCAAAACAATGATCGCCCAATTAATGTATACTTTATCACAGAAGTAGAGAGATATTCAAAGATTTTTAAGGGATTTTTATCAATCAGCGGAGAAGAATAATGATAAAAATCGTACATGATGATCGTGTTGAGTACTATAATGATGACAATCAGCTTCATCGAGATGAAAACGAAGGTCCTGCTATCGAATGGAATAATGGTGATAAAGAGTACTATTACCAAGGTGTAAAGCATCGAAACGTTGGTCCTGCATGTGTTTATGTGGGCAATGATTTTATGACACGACATTCGTACTATGTGGAGGGCGAACTCCATAGGTTAGATGGTCCTGCTGTAGAATGGAGAGATTATCCTAATGATTATTATATCTATGGAAAAAAATATTCTGAATGGATTAATTCCCATCTAAAATAAAATTCATAATACCAATGTGATCAATCGGTAGCTCCGATTGAAAACGGCCCCTGTAACTTAATTTTTAGAGGGCGATCCTGAATGGAGTTCGAGTCTCCACAATATTCTGTACAGCTGTAAATCAGTACAAGGATATTGCGCAACTGGTTGTAAGGGATTGGGTGCTGGTGGGAATCCAGCCAGGGGCAATAAAATAATGAATAATATGACACAACTTACAATGACTATGGTTCGAGAACTTCTGCTCAAATGCAGCACAGATATTTCGCCTGAGAATTATAAACTTCACCGAGAAATTTCGGATGTGGTAGACCATATCGACAATAATTTTGTGGTGGTGTATTACCCATAATTCTCATCTAAAATAAAAAGGATAATAAAACATGATGAAAACCTACCGAGAATTGTTGAAGGAATTATCTGGCTTCTCTGATGAGATGCTTGATAAAGATATTGTGATAATGGACGACCAAGACTATGGATTTTCTAGGGCCACATTGGAATTTAAAAAATTTATTCCAGATATTGATTGTGATGAGCCTAATGCATCTTTGATGAATCATAATAATTTTTATCTGAGGGTTTATTGCAATGATTAAAATTTTACTGATCACTGATCATGGCGAAATCGCAGGAATTCGAACATCTGAGGAGATTGAGATTGAATGGGTTCATAATAAATCTTTCAGTCAATTTGGATTGGATGATAAGGTAGATGAGGAATTAGAAAAGAAATATCCGGTTAAAATTCTCATCTAAAATAGAAAACAAAATTCGGAAAATATAGGAGAAAAAAATATGAAGAAATTGGTAAAAGTAGAAGAAGTTGAAGGTGAAGGCCTTATTGGCCTAATGGGACGAAAAGTTTTGCTCATGTGTGCAAATTATTTTTATGCTGGATTACTTGTCGGTGTAAATGATAATTTTGTGAAGCTGGATCAGTGCAGTATTGTATATGAAACAGGTTCTTGGAGTGAATCAGGTTTTAAAGATTCTCAATTGGTAGGTGATTCTCATTATGTTATGATTTCTGCAATTGAATCTTTTAGGGAGATTTAATATATGATTAAGGGCCGTAAACAACAATATAATCGGTCTGGGTTTCGGTCTTCGTCTGGGTCTGGGTCTCAGTCTCAGTCTCGGTCTGAGTCTCAGTCTCGGTCTGAGTCTCAGTCTCGGTCTGAGTCTCAGTCTTGGTCTGAGTCTCGGTCTCGGTCTGGGTCTGAGTCTCGGTCTTGGTCTCGGTCTCGGTCTTGGTCTCGGTCTTGGTCTTGGTCTCGGTCTGGGTAGTTTAAAATTGGTGGGTTGTTAGGCAATAAGACCCTCCAATTTCTCATCTAAAATAAAACAAATAATAAAACATGATTAAAGCAAATATTCATAGCGATGATTTTGTGCTCAAAGTAGATTTTGATGCAACAGACTATTTCGAAAACGCTGACCTTGATTCACTTCGTGAACTTTTGAAAATTGATTTCACAGGGGATTATGCTGCAGATCATGTGGCTTATACTCTCGCTGATTCAAATCCAGAAATTTCTAAAGTATTAGAGTACTGTAATTTGGTCCATACTGGCTTTGAAGTTGTCGTAGACAACACAGATGCAATGAATTGGCTTCGAGAAAATAAACCAGAGGCAATTAAAATGATTAAAAACGTAGTAGTATTTGGAATCAATGCAGGCGGAGAACCGGACTTTTATGCGATTAATGTAAATTATACTCAAGAACAATATGACCTAGGTGAGCATTATGATATGGCTGAGAAATATGCTCTTGAAGATGATTTTGAGGAACCACTAATTTCTGTGGATGAGGATGAATCTCTTTACTCTCGGCTGAATCTTGCCCAGATTATCAACTGGAATGATGTGCCAGAAATTACCGATTAAAATAATAAAGATAATAACACATGGCAAAAATTTCTAAACAGGCAGTGTTTAATAAGGTCGTAAGACATCTTCTAAAGCAGAACAAGTGATTTGATGTCAACAACGAGTTATGTAGGTACTATGGTCCTGATGGGCTGAAGTGTGCCGTAGGATGCCTGATACCTAAGCGTTTATATAATGTAAAAATGGAGTCATTTAACATTTGGTATGTTAAAGAACAAGGATATTTGCCAGATTATCTTTTTGATTATATGGATATGCTTGATGCACTTCAACATATTCATGATAATGTGGCTGTGGATAGATGGCGCGAATTTTTGCAGAATTATGCCAAGGATAATGGTCTAAAATTTCCCTTCTAAATTAATAAGGATAATAAAACATGTACCAACGAAAAACCCGAGAAGGTGTATGCGTCAGATGATCGAAAAGACGCAAGAGATCGCCTCAAGGAGTACCGGGCGAATCAGCCAGAATTTGTCCATTCATTGAAAAAGGTAAGGATCAGGATTTCAGAAATTGGCTAAGAAAAAGAAAATCACATTGAAGATTAAACCAGATTATTCAGGTGGCTCAGGTCATACTGAATATTCTGGATATGGTCCCCATAAAACCTTCAAAGAAAATCGAAGAGCAAAAAATAAGAGAGAGGAACAGGATATCAAGAAAAATCCTGATTTAGAATAATTTCTCTCCTAAACTAAAAAACATAATAAATCATGAGACACAACAAAACAGGCACTGTGGTACATAATGAAGATGGATATTATATCAAAGATTCTCTAACTGATATTCATTATCCTATGTCTGAATGCTTTGATATGTATGATGGAATGGCTGTAGTCTTTACGCCTTCAAAAACAGGTTGGGTAGATCAGCGAAGATGGAATCCAATTAATCCCCGATAAAAATAAATAGGATAATAAATCATGGAACCAGACTTTGATGATATGGATTTTGATTATGATTTTTTCGAGCGCGAAGATGATTACAACGTTTATGAAGAAAATCAACTGATGATGGAACAGGGTATGGAAGAGTATGATGATAATTGGCGTGATTTCGATGAGCCAGAATTTGAGGATGAGCCATTCATTAATTATGATATGTTTGGCGAAATGATTTAAATTCCCATCTAAAACAATAAGGATAATAACATATGAAGAATTTTTATATTGCTCAAGTTGTGGACGTTGAGTACAATTTGGATCGCGACAATCATACTGTTGCATATGCTGAGATGGCCAAGAGTCATGCAGAAGATATGTCGTTGTACCAGAAAAATTATGGCACTCGCTATAAAAATATCATTGGCAATGATGCTAAAGAGGCAAGAGAGAATATGCTTAAATATCTGAAAAATGAATATTCAGTAGGTAAGATCAATGTTAAAGATTTACGGTTTAGTGTGGCTTTCACCAAAGTAGAAAACGGTGAATATTGGCGAAATGACGGATTTATGCAGGTATTGAGAGTTGCCGAATAATTCTCCATTAAATTAATAAGGATAATAAACCATGCTTTACTATGCTGAAGGTTTTGTAACGAAACCAAAATCAATTAAAACCACCCGATTCAAAATTAGGATTGTGCGAGATAGTCCTGGGCTATCAATTGAATCATTCACACAGGATGGCTACCGAAGGCACACATGTACTTCATATCAATTTTGTAGAGATATGGCTGAAGCCAGATATTATCTAAAGTCTCATCTGGTTGGAAGGCGAAATCGCGCCAATCGAAAGATTATTGTGAACCGCCAAACCCGTGGACAGGCTTGGCTTTAATTCCCATCTAAAATAATAAGGATAATAGATCATGAGATTAATCAACCTGCCAATTTACGACATTGAAATTCATCTTACATCAAATAGTTTTCCATGTAGCGGAACACTCTCAAGCAACCTGCATGATGGTGACTCAGGCATGGAAGATGATTCTGAATATGATATTGCCGCAGATACCGTAGAGAATTTTATTCTCGCAATGGCATGTGAGGGAATTGATGTGAGTGATCCTAAAATGATTGTCGCAATCACCACAATTGGCGATAGAATTGCCAATGAGTATCTATAATTCTCATCTAAAATAATAAGGATAATAAACCATGACTGAAAGACTTCGCCGACATATGGAAGCCACGGAAAAATCTTTAAAAGAGGGGCAAGACCGTGCCAAAGCCACATTATCTAAACTTTATCCCGATGAATGGGTAAATTTTGTGCTAAAGTACAGAGATGATAATCTTCTGAGACTGTTGCTTGCTGTGTTAGATAGCAACGGCGAAGATTCAGAGGCCGTAAAGAGGCTGGGTGAAGAAATTCAAGTATTGATGGTTATGGATCTTGCCGATAATTCTCCCGTAAATTCTGATTCAAACGATTATTTAAACCCAAACCATGATTAAACTAATTGCCACGACATTCTATGACAGCAAATGAAATTATCATTATGATCTTTTCCCTATTTCAGAATACAAATCTGCATTAAATTATGTGGAATTTCTGTTTACTACTTGTGGCGATGATTTCAGCTATTATAATTATCGCTCGGTACATGTCAACGAAATAAAAATCAGCAATGGTGTGAAGGGCTCAAATCTGAAAGATTTTCCCGATAAAACCAATAATCATAATAAACCATGACTGAACAAAGTTGGCTAGAATTAAATGTGGGAGATAAGGTAAATTGCCGATTCTCCCCCTATGCCCAAGATATGACTATAAAGGAGATTTATAGTCTAGTAGTAGATCATTCATTGATTATTGACACATCATTGTATCAGGTTGATAAGAAAAATGATAGCGAAGCCACTAAGAAAATGAAGAATGAGATTCTTCAAAATTCGAACCGAGAATCCACAAGGCTGAATATCTATAACAATTGGGTGAAGAATCTGGGAAACCCGGATATCTCTGTACTGATTCAGTTTGAGAAGCCTGGTACTATTTTTCATACTTGGGATGCGGATTGGAATAGATGGGAGGTAGTGTAATGTTCACTAAACTCAAAAACCGTGTTTTTTACAAAACTATGCGCAATGTTCCAGAAGATTTGGTACTGGAAATCAAAGAGCTTGATGCTAAAATTAATAAGGGAAAGGAATCTTACAAGCGCACTAATAACCCAGATGATCTTTCTTTCACACAATCTGTGTTTAATGTGTACACGAAACTTAACCAAGAATACATTGATTATCTAATTTCCCCCTTAAACTAAAAAGAATAATAAACCATGACACTTAGAAAAGGTTCACGATACATTTTCCAGGCTAGTGGCTGGGATCGCTTTGACCCTAAACCCTACACACCTGCCGATGGCACTGAGGTAAAGGTTTGTCAGCCTTATGGCTGTCCTTCCAACGGCACAATGGGACATTGTTATATCGAAGATATGAATGGACAATTTATTGGTTTGGTCGCTATCGCGTCATTGGCCAAGGCGGAGAAGAAGAAATGAATATTTATAATCTGAGGAGAGGTCTAGAAATTCTTGAGCCATACTGTATAGAGATGGATATGATTGTGAAGCCAAATAGTTTTGGGAATGGCGCACCAGATCATTCTCATTACTGTTACTTAAGTGTGGAAGTTGATTTTAGAAATCCAGTACCATTTGAAGGTACTTCAGAACTGCGATTAATTGGCTGGAACTATGAAGATACCGGTACTGATTATTGGCTGTTTAAGAACTGGTAAGGGACCTATACTTTTCGGTCTAGGTCTAAATATCCTGATTTTTGTATAACAACAACACATGCCCCCTTAGCCGATTTGGTCTTCTAAGCCACTATTCGTAATTCGGAGCTGAAAATATGGGTTCGAGCCCCATAGGGGGTTCCAATTTTCCCAATTAAACTAATTCCTATAATACATCATGACTAACGCTACATCAGCAAAACAGAATGTCAAGAATTTTCAAGACCAAAAAGTATCAGATTCCCTCACAAGAGCTTCAGAAATTGCTGAATATGTGTCATTGGAGATTGAAAAAGCATCAAAAGATGGCATAAAATACCTAAAACTTAATCCAAAATCAGATTCTGAATATAAACTTCGAGAAATTTTCACTTATTCATTTATGAATAGTCCATGTTTCCTTACAGAAATTGGTAAACATCTAAAGGGACTAATGGAATCTGTGGAGTTTTCAGTGAAAATTAATGAAAATAGTTGGTCTTTTATTATTGAGTGGTAATTCCCAACTAAAATAATAAGGATAATAAAACATGATAATGACCTATGATCAAAGAAATGCTGCACTAAAAATCTACGATGTAATTGCGTCTAAAAAATTCGCAGATTGGTATGGATTTGTGTATGCAGGTGATATTATGGGCGGAGATTTTGAATGTCATATTTTATCTCAACCGAATTGCAAAAGCAAGGAAGAAATTCTTCAGCAGATTTGTGAGATTTTTAAACTTTAAAATTCTCTTCTAAATTAAAAATCATAATAAAACATGACTAAAGCATACGCACTTTCAGAACTGCTTAATGCAGTAAAAGACCTGATCAATGATGCCGATAACTCTCAAGAATTAATTACTGTGAGTCAAGAGTCTCTGGTGAATCTTGAATTGGCCTATGAAACCTATCTCGAAAAACATTAATTAAATTTTAATTCCCATCTAAACTAAAAAACATAATACAACGTGGCTAACGAAAGCCATCAAACAAGGAAAAAACAACAATGCTTAATCTAATTGATCCAACTATCGACGCTCCCACGACCACGATTGATGAGACTCCTGTGAAGCGCACTTTTGTGCTGCACAACGTAGTTACTATCCAAAAGATCAGCTATGATGATGTCTGGGTAGAGGCTGAGAATGAAGAGCAGGCCCGCGAACTGGCTGAGAAGGCGCTTATGAATGAGTGGTCGAATGCCACAGAGCCTGTGAAGGGCGAAATCAATATTATTGAGGTAGAGTCAATCGCTGTATCTGACGACGTAGAAGAGTCTGATGATGAGGATTCAGATGAGGAAGGCGATGAGGATGAGAATGAGGATACCGAGAATCCTGAAGCGGGTGATGTTGCTGAGAGTCCGGTAGTCGGAGAGTAACATAGAGGGGGAAAAATTCCCCTTTAAAATAAAAAGTATAATAATTTACTGCTTCCATAAGAAATACGGCAATTGGTGACGGTGTAACTGGGTTCAAAGTCCGGCCTCTGTAAAAGGATGAGCAAGCATACCGTTATGGAGTGGTTAAATAACTGTGTAATGTGGTGAAAGGGTAGACACGGGGGAGCAAGGAAGGAATACCCTCATCAGCAGATGAGATATATAAGCTGATTGGCTTTAAGTGATTGGTGCTATCACGGTATTAATTCCCCAGCCCGCTGCCTTAATTGGCGTGAAGGTTCGATTCCTTCCATTATCACAGTTAAAAATAAATAATAAAAGCCAACATGCCTTTAGGAGCCGTTTGGTAGTGGACTCTTGAAAAAGAGATTCAGTGACTCGGAAAATTATTATTTATTCCCTTCTAAACTAAAAACCATAATACATCAATGAAAGTTTTTCGACTTGAAAATAAATACAACTTGGGTCCCTTTATCGGTGCTGCGATTGATGGCGATGAATTCCTCAAAAGAAAAGATGTTGATTATTCATTTCCTGTAAGGGATTGTCCTCCATCGAATCATCATGTTTATGGGTTTGAATATCTATCCGTGTTGAGCAGCGCATTCAAAAACAATTTTGAAATTCTAGATCAAAAAGGCTATCAGATTGCCGAATATGAAATCTCTAACTATTCCAAATTAGATGATAATATCTATTGCTTCAACATCACCGAAGCTGAATTTATCCGAAGGATTGATGTGTATGGGCATGCTGTAGATCATGTAAATAATTTAGATGAGTTCAAGAAATACAGCGATGGGTTTGCTCATAATGCTGTAATGGGCTTTCCTGAATGTTTATGCGATGGATATATTCTCTACAATGAAGATGGATCGCATAGGGTAATTTCCCTCTCAAAATAATAAGGATAATAAATCATGGCAAAGAATGTTAGATATTTCACTATCGAAGAGCGAAACGATTGGTTCGCCAAATTGCCTCCGGCAAAGAAGCGTGTGCAGATTGCAAAAGATGTAATAGAGCAGCTTGACTTGAAAAAGTTTGTGTCAAGTCCTGGTACTTATTTTAATTTGAAAGATGTGCCAGATTCATATGACTATGGAAACCATGAACTGCAAAAGGTACTAAATGATTCCGGCGAATGCAAGGTATGTGCAAAAGGTGCGATTTTTGCCACGAAAGTACTCAATTACAATAATTGTGTGATAAATACCGATGATAAGTTTTATTTCGGCACGTTAGAACTTAAAGAATCAATTTTATCTGAAAATCTTTCAGATATTTTCAGTAAAAAGCAACTGGATCTAATTGAGAATGCTTTTGAATGTGATTATACAAATATTTGCAGTGATGAAGATGATGTCCATTTATCTGATCTTGTAAGAGCCAGGTTTATGTATGGCTATATATGCGATGATCCTGACAGTACTGAAAGAATGCGCCTGATCATGCAGAATATTATTGATAACAATGGTACTTTTGTGGTTGATAAACTTGAGGATTTTGATTCTGATACCCAAGAAAGGATCAATGATAAAATTTCCCGATTAAGATAAAAACCATAATAAATCATGAATTCAAATTCGGAACCAAGAGAACCATTCAAGAAATTTGATATAGTGGAAATTGATAAGAGGCCAGCCGTGTTGCTGTCTGATGAAGATGGTCATGGCTGGGCCGAAATTCTCTTTCTCTATCCTGCTGAAAAGTATCGGTACCACATGAAAGATCGCAAGAAACTTGGTCAGATTGTTTGGGACAGCTTTTTTGACTATGAATACTGATGGTTATAAACAGATTATAGACCATATTTACAATCTGCCAGAAGAAGAAAGAAAAAAATTGATTTTGGAAAATAATATGTATCTAGCGCCAGACAGCACTATACCGTTTAAATTTCTTGATGAGCCCGATAAGATTAAGGTGAATTTTCGATTTGGCTCTAGATCATGCCTGGGTGGCAAATTTAAGAAGTTTAGAATTCGCTGGAATAATTCCCGATTAAGATAATAAGGATAATAAATCATGACACCACTTTATAAAATGCGATATGTTGTAGAAGTTCTTACTCAGTCCCCTGATGAAAATATCAGCCTGGAAAGCCTTGCATATAATATTCAGAATGGAGATGATTCAGGTAGATTTTTTCTTGAATCATCTGTTGAAATTCCTGTAGATAAAATTGCCGAAGAAATTCTAGCACAGGGTACTGATGTCAGCTTCTTTTATCCAGACTGTGAGGATATGGAGATTGGTGACACAGTTGAAGTACCTGAGCCTGGCGCTGATGATCTTTGGAAAAATAGTTTCAAAGGTACTATTGTAGAATTTAAGGACGAAATGGCTGTAGTAGAAGATCAGGATGGAAATTGCTGGGATGTTGAGATGGTGAGGCTGGAACTTATTTAATTCCCGATTAAGATAATAAGGATAATAAGGATAATAAATCATGACACCGATTGAATGGACAGAAGAAGAATTGGAAAGAATTTTGGATGAATTCAGAGAGGATCTGCCTGATGGCTGTGATATTGATGAGCTTGAAGATATGCTGAATGGGTATTATTAATTCTCTCCTAAAATAATAACCATAATACAGTATGACTTACAAAATTGTTCGACATTTCTTCAATGAAACATGGCCCAATAAAACTATTCAAAAAGGCCTCACATTGGAAGAGGCACAGGCCTGGTGCAATAATCCTGAAACTTCATCAAATACCTGCACTAATCCTGAGGGCATGAAGCGAACCGAACTGTTTGGAGCATGGTATGATGGATTCTATAGGGAAAATTAAATGACAAAAACCGTAGTACTGGTGAAAAAGGTCACAACCATTACAGAATATCTGTAATAGATGATGTGAAGGAAGATAATTATGAAGCAAAAGATTTGCTAAATTCATATTATCCTATTAGAATTGGGGAGCAAAGCAGTATTGAGGTCAGTGTGGCTGATGCTAGGAATGCAGTACCATTTAAAATGCATCCACATGCTATTGTTGACCAGATGTTTGGGAATTATAAATTCCCAACTAGACTCAAATCTTAAAAAGATTTTCTCAACTTATGGATCAATTATCGTAGATAATTTCCCGACTAAAACATAAACCATAATATATTATGACCCAAAACATTGAATGGATGCAGGTATCCGATAAGGATAATGTGGTAATTGTAGGAAAGCCAGGTTCACAGTTTTATCTGGTGAATGGCACCCATGTGCCATATTGGGGATCACATGATGCCCGAAGGGCGCAGCAGTATTTGGCAATGCTTGCCAATAAGAATGCTGTGAATAATTAATTTCTCATCTAAAACAATAACTATAATAAATCATGGCTCATACAGATTATCTTCAGCCGATTTTTGATAAGGGATCTCGCACCAGAGCAATTAAATATGTGCTAAAAACACTAGAGAATATTGAATATGATGCAATTGCATTTTCTGGAATGAGCGGTGCATTGATGGCTTCAATTATCGCAGATCGAACCGGCAAAGGCTTGATTATGGTGCGGAAAAAGAGAGACGATTCTCATTCTTCATTCTTTGTAGAATCTACTGCTTATAAGAAAGACACTGTAAAGTATGTGATAATTGATGATCTAATTTCTTCCGGCGACACTATTCATCGAATTATGGAATATGTGTCGGATTACTCTATCAATTCTGAAATGTCAAAAATGTTGTGTGTGGGTGTGGTGTTATATTCGCCTACCCATATTCTTAATAATAACATACCTAAAGCTGTTGTAGGAATTGACAACGAATTAGTGCCTGTATGGTGCAGAAAATTCAAAAACAATTCGTAAATAATTTAATGGTTAATTTTTTCCCCACTAAATTAAAAAGGATAATAAATCATGGGCACAAACTACTACGTAGAGAAAATCAATCCACCAGTCGATGATTTTTTCACAAAAACCACAAAACTTCATATCGGCAAAAGTTCTGGAGGATGGGCATTTGCTCTTTCTGTAGATGTGTTTAAGAGTTATGAGGAATGGTTGGGGTTTCTTTATCAGAATGAGAAAAATGACCTTTGTATTACCAATGAATATGGTAAATTAATTACACTTTGTGAACTTCGCGACATCATTGAAAAACGCGAAATTGTGAGGAGAGGTGAGATTGGTGAGTGGCACTGTATTGGTCATGGTCCCACATACGATCTAATCATTGGGGAATTTAGCTAATTCTCAGTTAAATTAAAAAGGATAATAAATCATGAAATTTTTTGTTGTTGAGATAATTTTCTTTGTTATCTCGTATAGTCTTGGTCATGTAATCAACAATACTAGGCGAGATAATAAATGGTGGATTTGGCAGGCAACTTTTTTACTTTGGGGAACATTTTTCTGGTTTTTTGTGGTATACAGCATGTACTGCCTAAATTCTAAAGTCATGCCACTCTGTGAGAAGCCTGAAATTTCCCAACTAAAAAATAAAGGATAATAAATCATGAGCAACAAAGCGTTCCGCCGAACAAAAATCAACATGAATGGCAAAGAGACTTATATCGAAACGCCAATCTTTGGCAATGATGGTCACCAGAATTATTCTGGCTATGGCTATCATAATGAGAATCCTCGAAAGGATCGAAGGGCAGCCAAGAATGAGGCCCGAATGATCCAACGCAGCATGCGAGGAGATTATTAATGCTTGAACTAATTTTTGATATTTTTATCAATATTGTGAGTATTGTGGTTGCATATCTATTGATGAAAAATAGTCGCAGATATGCCTTCCAATGGTGGGTTGGATTATTGGCTATCACAGTAATACCATTTGTTATTATGGTGGAAATGATGGCAATTTTTTCTCATCTAAACTAATTACCATAATAAATCATGGACATCTACTCAGCACCTGGCACCAAAGTTAAATTCAACGATTTTCATGGGTCAAATTTTGACCGCAACTATATCAAATCAATTGGCGTAAAGAAAGATGATATTCTGACTGTGGTAAATACTGTGGTCCATGACTGGAGCACCGATGTGTACTTTGAGGAGATTGAGGGCGCATTTAATTCATGCTGCTTTGATGATCTTAATGTGAGGCTTATCAACTAATGTACTATGTTATGCTTTTATTGAAAGTTTGCCTGATTCTTTTCACGACTTTTCTCACACTATATGCGGCAAAGAAAGGATCTTTTCCTGTGGCGGTTTTGTGTACCTGCCATACTCTTGCATTGATTGTGATGCTAAGGCATTTCAATTAATAAATCAATTGTGATGCTTCGCCATTTCAATTAATTTCCCCCAAAGCTCAAATCTTTCAGATTTTCCCAATAAAGTTCAAATTTCACATAAATTTTCACAATAAAACTAAAAACCATAATAAATCATGATTATCAAGCGATCAGACCTCATCGACAAGATTCAAGACGCAGCATGTGGCGCTAAAATCGTTACACTGACCTACCGCACAAAGCCAAAGGTCAAAAAGAATTGTCCGTACACCAACGTCACAAAACTCACCATCAATACCTGTATGCTTGGTGTGAACTATGCGAACCGATTGGAAAAGCATGGCGAGACTCCGGCAGGCAAGGACCCATTTTATGTGGAGATTGAAGGTAAGAATTGGGTTGTAAAGCATCCTAGTACCGGCGATCTTTATCTGCGATGTTCACCCACCGAAAACAATCTTCCAAAGTCTTCCTATAATTCCGATCAGGGGCCTATTACAAAGGATGATCTTAAAGATTATTTCTATGCTTCCAAGCCGTCTGCTCATGGTCCGCAGGTATTTACTCTAGGTGTTAATAACCTGCTTAAAATCAAGTTTAATGGTACTGAATATGATGTTGTGGATTAAAAATAAAAATGAAGTATAAAGTAACAGAAATTGGACCAGGACCAAAGTACAATGTTCCTGGCGGTCATCATATTGAAAAAAGATACAATGTTTATCGAGACAGCGGTAAACATAAAGGAAAATTGGATTTAGAAGGAATTTCAGAATTAGAGATTTCATTTCTAGTATCAGTTGACACTAAGAATATCTATAAATTTCCCAATAAAAATAAAAAGGATAATAAAGATGTAGGCTTGAAAAGGGGCCCCTCGTAAAGGGTCCCGCAACCGGGATTTCAAGTCTAAAGTGGCATGAGGATATTAATTTCAAGATAGTGGAATTTATCCTCTGCCGCGTATTTTATCTCCTAAAAGTTCAAATCTTTTCAAGATTTTCCCAACTAAAATAAAAAGGATAATAAATCATGTTTAAGACTTATGCCTCAGAAACTGTATGGTATGTATGTCCTGTATGTGACAACGAATTTTCACTTTCAGAAAGTGAGGGCGATATCTGTGAAATCTGTGGCGTGAAAATGATAGAGATTTAATTCTCTCCTAAACTAAAAAGAATAATATAGTGCGAAAATGAATGGCGCGTAATAAATCATGAAACAACTAAAGTTTACCATCACAGAAGAAGATATTGAGAAGGGCAATAGACACAACGCATTCAACTGCCCTATAGCATTGGCTGTGAATCGACAATATCCCGTGCTTGAAAGAGGTTGTGTTGTAAGTTTAAAATATTTAAATCATGGACTAGAACGAAAGCGCACTAGTTACACACTTGGTGATGACCTTGAGAATTTTGTGAAGAATTTTGATAACAATCTTCCTGTGAAAGCAGGTACTTATGTCGTGAAAAGAATTCCCAATAAAAAGAATTAACATAATAAATCATGAAACTTTCAAAAGGGCAAAAGGTATATATTGTCGAGCCGCAGCATCCTTGGACTGTGGTGGAATGCGTGGTGGATATGCCATTCGAAAATGGTGCATTGGTTTCAAGACCTATGGATGGCGACCGAATTTTGCATACATATCCTTCTGAGCGGATTTTTATGAATGAAGAAGATGCAAAGTTTCATGCAATGGGCTTCAAAAACAGAAAAATTGAAGAACTTGAAAATATGGATATTTTTTATGCTGAAGTTTTGAGATAATTTCCCGTAAGTAATCACAGTAAGTTCAAATCTGGAGATTTTCACAATAAAACCAAAATTCATAATAAATCATGACCCCTACAATGACCATTCATGAAGAAAGAAAACTAAGACCTCAAGGTGCTTTGGCGGTTGGATTACAACCCACATTAATGGGATATAGTGTGCTGTTGCTATCATGGGATAAAGTTCCTGTAAAATTCTTGCTTGAAAATGGACCTTTCGTTTCAGATGGCTCATGGCAGATTGTGTCAGTGCTTCATGATCTGACCACAAAAACCTGTGAAGAAATGCCTGCAGCATTGAAAGAAGCTGAAAGAATTGGAAGGAATGAAGCGAAAAATCGCGGTATTCGATTCCATGAAGGTATGTAGTTAAAATTCCCAACTAAAATAAAAAGGATAATAAAACAATGTATACTCAAGTATTGAAAGTCGAAATTGATGGCTGTCATCCAGAATTTTATCATCGTCATACTCCTGGAATTGCAGAAAAGCTGCGAGAAATTGCCGATGAACTCGAACGAAGTTCGGTACAGATGCGGAACTATCCATTCTATTACCTAGACAACAATGGTGGCGTGATTGCCAAGGTTGATCTTGTAGAAACTGAAAATGAAGAAGTTGATGAGAATGGTGATAACCTTGGTGTGCCAAGTTTGAAGGTAGATGAAAAAGATCTGCATTTGCTGGAGGAATACAAGAAGAAGCAGCGATAACAAAGAATTTTGATTATTGAGCGTGGGCGGTCTGGGCACAGATTAGCGGTTCAATTCCGCTAGGATAATCAATACGCTCCTATAAAATAATTCAGAGATACAATATTTGGTATCAACCATGTTAGCCGAATGGCGGGCGGGATCGGCACAAAATTTCTCATCTAAACCAAAAACGATAATAAATCATGATCTATTACACAACAGAATCGCCGTTTGATCTTGATAATCATCCATACCAAAACCGCTGGATTTATGGTGCCTGTGATCTTTTAGATATTGATGCGAGAGGAATATTAATTAACCGAAATATTCCTAATGTAGATTATCCTAAAATCCTAGCGGAATTGGACAGTTCAATTCAAATTCAAGAACTTGACCGCGCCACCTTTGAAGATATGGTGGAAAATTCTCAGCAAAATAAATCATGGACAGAAAAGAACTACTCGAATACATTACCAAGCATCTTGATTCACTTGATTCAAAAACACTTGCTTTTACAGCAACACAAATTTTCAGTGAAATCGTAGATTATGATGTAAATACAGACGAATTTATTTTTGAATCTACAAGTATTATTGATAATATTGTAGATTACCAGTTAAACTAAAAACCATAATAAATCATGACTGAACTAGAGACAGAATCTCATAAACTGCTAAAATCAATGGGATGCGAAAATTTTCCCAAAGATTTAGTAGGATCGGCTAGGGTTATTGTTGATATAGTGATACAGAATCCATTCCCCTCCACATTAGATGAGGTATCAAACTTGCTGAAGACTCAGTACCCTCTTTTGTATGAAGATTACATGACTAAAGATAATGGGTCATATATTTAATTTCACAACTAAACTAAAAACCATAATAAAACATGCAAGTATTTAAGTCAGAATTCGATGGATCTTATGCCTCAGGTGTTGCGGTAATTGCCGCCAACTCGCAAGATGAGGCAATTGAAATGCTTAAAAAACGATGCGAGTATTTTCGTGTGCGCGGTGCAATCTACACCGAAGATGAGAAAGAATGGCTGAGCAGCAACTACACTTGGTCTAAACCTGAGTTGATTGAAAATCTTGAGTATCATCATTCAGAGCCAAATTTCTTGGCTTATGTAAGGTACATGGAGTAATTCACAGTTAAACTAAAAAGGATAATAAATCATGAAAGAATACAATTTTCTTCATTATAAAAATGTCAGAGAGCAACTCAATAGATTCAAACTATTTGGATATGGCTTACAGACTTGTTACATAACAAAAGATAATCAATTGTTTTGGTGTTTGAATTTGGAACTTCCAACAGCAGTTTATAAAGTTTTTCGATGTAAATCTGAGCCTTTTGACTATTATCGCTAATTTCCCTTCAAAACTAAAATTCATAATAAATCATGTGGTATCAACAGATTCGAGAAAGTAAAGGTTGTTTTGATGTTTACTATAGTGATGGCACAAAAATCTTTGTTAAACGCAATGTGAACCAGAATGTTGTGAGATGTGATGTTGGTTATGACGCTTTAGATTATCTTTTGAAGCGCGACTACAAGAAAGATGGAATTGATCGCTCAATTCCCTATGATGAAAACCGCTTGAGATAATTCCCGATTAAGATAAAAAGGATAATAAATCATGGCTTATGTGAAGATTAAAGAGTATGAAATTTTGGTGGAAAAGGGTATGATTCAAGATACCGGAACTGGCACAAAATGGGTGAATGATGTGCTGGAGATTAATCTCAATGATGTGCTGAGAAGCAAGTTTTATGAAAATGCAGAAATCATAAATGACTGGCATGGTGCATCCACGTCTTCTCTTGATTCTCGCCATGCGACCACTGAAGAAATTCTGAATGGCTTGATGAGTGTTATTATGCATCTTAATGACGAAATTTCTCTGTTAAAAGAAAAAGGATAATAAATCATGTATCAATTTCACGTTGGACCGGGACATGGCTGGGTTGAAGTGCCTCTTTTTGAACTTCAGAAGATTGGTATTCAAGACAAAATCTCTAAATATTCCTACCGATTTGGTGATACGTGCTATCTCGAAGAGGACTGCGATGCGCCAAGATTTGATGATGCCTACACGAAGTTTTATGGCAAAAAGCCAGAAATTATCACTAAAATTCATGATGATGATTCTTTCATTCGGAATCTGCCAAGATATTGGTAATTCCCAACTAAACTAAAAACCATAATAAATCATGAAACGATTTGGGAAATTGATGGTCGGTCCTGGCGGAGTTTATTGCTCCTGCTGCAATGCCAGGATCGGCAATTTTGGCAAGAAAAATCGACATCGAACAAAGAAGCTTACCGCAAGATATTTGCGAAGAAAGCCAAACATTTCCGCTGATGATCTGGAATAATTCCCATCAAAATTAATAAGGATAATAAGATATGCTTGAAAAAGGACAGAAAGTTTTCACAGTACATGGCAGGGGCGGAAAGCCTTGGCCTGTGGTAGAAGCCGTTGTAGAGAGCGTGTCGGACGACTCTGTGAGATTGCATTACCCAGGTGTAAGCACTATTTATGTGCACAAGGTGAGTACTGTATATTTAAATAAAGAAGATGCTGTGAAAGATGCACAAAAATTGCGAGATGCTGAAATCGAATCATTGAAAAATATTCAGTGGTAATTCCCAACTAAATTAAAAACCATAATAAATCATGAAGATTTTCTGGATAGGATTCAAAGATGGATTTTCTAATCCCACCGATCTCACTTCAGGCATCACATTTGATGATCAGCGATTATCAAATACCTATGATGAGGGTGTAAATTTTGGTCAGAGGCTGCGGAACCTAATTTCAGGCAGAGGATACCGCGCTGATTTTGAGCTAAAGTAAATCATGATTAGAAAAATTACAGTAGAATTTGAATTGAATGATAAATGGTATGACAACAATGAAGATTTTGAGAAAAGCCTAAAGCGCTATATCAAAAGATTTGCAACAGAAACCCACGGTCCACATCCTGAATGCTTTATCACAAAGGCAGACGTTCTTGAAATTTCCCATCAAGAATAATTACCATAATAAATCATGAATTACCAACAGATTCAAGATTTCCTCGCTCTGAGAAAAATTGGCTCGTTCAATATTGGTGTAGAAAGAACCCTAGAGAATGATGGCTACAATATCTTTTGCCAGAAGTGTGAGGTATTTTTAGCAGATAATCCTATTCAAACACAGCTTGAAAAAGCAATTGAAAAATTGGAAGATGATATTTCTGAATCTAAATTCTGGCGCTCGGAGAGAGGCAAGAAAGAAGAGCAGAGAGATTTTTGGATGAGGGGCGATTAATTCCCCTCTAAACTAAAAAGGATAATAAATCATGAACGCAATTGATTTTTTACTAGAGATCAATAAAGTCTGTGGTGGTTTCCATACCAATGAAAAGGGTAGCGCAAAGGCATCAAACAGCGAACTCCGCCGCTGGCTTCAAATGGGTGCAATTCGCATCAACAACACTCGCCCAAAGCCATTCGATATAATTGAGTTTCCCATCACAGATTTGGTATTGTTTCCAAAAGGTGATCGCCGCTGTACTTTAGTTTAATTCCCAGTTAAGATAAAAAGGATAATAAATCATGAGCACGGACATTAACATTGAGATTAAAGAAGTAAATGCTTTTAATATTTCAATTCCGCCATACTGGGTAACTGTGGCCGCCGGTGGTGACTACATTCTGGAATCCGAAGGTGATGTGACTTTTGAGTATAAGGACTGGAAGATTTTTGCCAGCGCTGAAAAAGATTGTTGGGATGATATTTCAATAATCACAGTATATCAAGCATATCATAAGAATTTTGGCCTGCCTAATTTGGTTTGGGGTACTTATGATGAAAGTTCTGGAGGACTTTGGTCCAACAACAAGGCACTTTTGGAACTTTTCACGAAGGATTTTCCGCCGTACCATTTTGATTAATTCCAAGATTTTCTCATCAAGAATAATTACCATAATAAATCATGGAATCCCTCACTAAAGAAGAATCGCTTGAACTGGCAAAGAGGCTGGATGAGACCCTGAGAATGGCTCATGACACATTGTTGATGAATAACCTAACTCACAAAAGATCTTATAAAGAAGCACTAGGGCTCATCAATGAGGTGGATGACCTACAGAAATGAATTATCTCTATATTCCTTTGTCATTGGCTTGGTACATTGTTGGGCTAATTGTGCTAAAGTACTATATCAAGACATTTAAGGTAAAAGCATTCAATTATGAAGTTCTACTAATGGCAATCCTGGGGCCATTTTCATTTATTCTTCTGCTGTGGGCTTATTCAGTGCCTTTATTCTATGCACTGATTAAATGGCTTTTCTATCCAGTGGAAAAATAATTCCCATCAAACCTAAAAAGGATAATAAAACCGTGAAGAACACAAAACTCTGGAAAGGTAAGCAATATAAAGTACCCTCTCTCAAGACAATGGAAAAATGGATGTATGATGGCATCGCAAAGACGCCAGATGGAAAGAAGGTGGAGCCTGATCATCCTGATTCTTGGCTTTCGATTCTCGGTTATATCTAAATTATTTTAGTCCTGCTGTTCACAGCAAATAGCAGGACTAAAATTCTCTTTTAAGATAATAAGGATAATAAAACATGCCTAATCAGTATTCCTTCAAAATGGTGGCGTTCGCGCCAGACGGCGATTTTATCACCGATTTTCGCAACTGCAGCACAGCCAAAGAATGTGTAGAACAGATTGAAAATATGGGTAGCAGATGGTTCTTTTATCCTTTCTGCTTCGTGGTGAATGAGGTTACTGAAAAGGTTAAGTATACCTGCAACCACTACACAGATCATCTTGTTGGTCAAAAAATTGATGTTGTGAAACAGCACATGAAAGATAATAAAGAATTCTTTGAAGGATTTTGCGAATATTAATTCTCCCCTAAACTAAAAAGAATAATAGATATGAAACGAAAACTTCTTGAACTCTCGCCAAACGGAGATCCTTTTAGCAGGGGATTTACAGCCAGTGAACGAACCGAAAATGGCTGGGTATATCGCGGAGATATCGGCGCAAGATCAAGATCATGGTGGCGAAATTATGCCAGAAAAAATGGCTATAAGCTTCGCGAATATGACTCTCTAAAAATTGAGGATTAATTCCCCAGAGAGATTTTCTCCCTTAAACTAAAAAGGATAATAAATCAATGCAGGTATTGAAAGTAGATGAAAGCTATGTAATGATCGCTGATCAAGATGAGTTTGATGCCTTGAAATTAAGCGTGAGAGATGCACTCATTGAGCATCAAAAAGAAGATTTATATGGCCCTCACACAGTCCGCGAGCTAGAAAATCTTGACCAATATTTCAATCGTATGTAGTAAAAATTCCCTACTAAACCAAAAAGGATAATAAAACATGAAGTCCAAAGATCATGTGACATATACCTATGAAAATCAAAAGAAAGTTCCTCTTTTCAGAATTTCAATGGTAAGAGAATCCACCATCGCAATTAGACAGACTGTGAATAGTTTGGAGTCAGCCGTTAATGTACTAAAGTCTGTGTATAGTGGGGCAGATCGCGAAATTTTCGCAGTTGTTACTTTTGACAGTAAGATGAATATCACAGGTGTAAATATTTGCCATATTGGTACGTTAAACATGTCTGTGGTTGGTGGCAGAGAGGTATTTAAAGCGGCAATTTTGAATGGAGCATCAAGCATAATTGTTGCACATAATCATCCATCTGGTGACAACACACCCAGTCCCGAAGATTTTCATGTTACAGAAAAATTGCAAGAAATTGGTAAATTGTTAGACATTCCTGTGATGGATCATATTATCTTTGGCGATGAATTTGCATTAAGTATGGAGTATGGAAATCAGGTTAGACTTTAATAAATTTCCCAATTAAACCAAAATTCATAATAAATCATGGACATCTCCACACTCATTGAATTAGAATCTAAAGCAAACCCGCCTATGGGCGTGGAATGTGTGAGATACATTATTCAATGCCTCCAAAAAGGAAATATTAAAGGTGCAAAGCTCACCAGGCAATGGGACCTAGATAAAATCCGGTATTACCCTGAGATTGAAGCATGGCTAGATGATAACCTCTGTGATTGGCGCGGAAATGAGCCAGGACATCCTGACCATAAGAAGCCATTATTTCCCAACTAAACTAAAAACAATAATAAATCATGGACCAAGATGAAATCGCAATGAATGCTTTTCTGAAGCAGGCCAGAATTCTATCCGATCAACGACTGTATTCTCCTGAGCGTGTCGAAATTCTTCTTGATGGTGCTGTAAACTATGGCGCATTCTGGCAGGATCTTTGTCATATTGATAAAGGATATGCTGTGAATATGATAATGAAGGAGAAAAATTGCAACAGCGACACCGCTCGTGAGATGGTTGAGGAATTTTTAGTCAGGAATTGTCTGGATTAATTCCCAACTAAACTAAAAAGGATAATAAATCATGACACGAAATCAAGAAATTGCCCAGATCATCCGACAGCAGATTGGAGGTGGTGCAATGTTTATGATGGGCGCTCAAAACCTTATCGCCATCGAAAATGGTCTGAGTTTTAGAGTCCGAGGTTCAAATATTGCCAACCATATTACTGTGGTACTGAAGCCAAGCGATACCTATATTGTGACCTTCAACAAAATTTGGGGTACTAAAGTAAAATTAGTGAAAGAAATCGAGGATGTGTATTGCGATCAGCTGAGACAGATTATCGGCGATACTGTAAAGTTAGCAACCAGGCTTTAATTTCCCGGTTAAAATAAAAAGGATAATAAATCATGAAGCAATTCACACTCAAAGTAACTCAGGCTGACATTGATAATGGCACTACCGAACATGGAAAAGATGCCGTATCATTGGCTTTGAAGCGAAAATTCAGAAACAAAAATGCTGACATTGGTTTTCGCATGGCGAGGAATCGAAAAGATATATATGAGGGCACCATTGAAGTAGAGAACTACATTCGAAAAATTCTCAGAAAAGAAAAAGTAGAACCTGCCGAGTTTATATTCACTGAATACATTTAATTCCCATCTAAACCAAAAACAATAATAAATCATGACCCGCCAAGTAACAATCACTCAGGAAAATATCGACCAGGGACTCATCAAGAATCCAGATTCATGCCCTATCGGTCTTGCGGTAAATCATCTAGGGTTTGAATCGAAGGCAATCAATGAAGGAGTATCAAGGTTCCCTGATGGATCATGGTACCAGAATTCCTGCGGGGCAGATCAATTTATTCATGATTTTGATAATGGTTTGCCAGTCTCTCCAACAACTCTCACATTCTATAAAGTTTCATTTGAAAAAGCCTGTGAGATTATGTCGAGGCAATTTGCCCGATAATTCCCATCAAAAATAAAAAGGATAATAAATCATGATTCGACTTCATATCAAGCAATCTGACATTGACAATGGAAAGCAGAAGGCTGGATGCGAGTGTGCAATTGCGCGGGCATTAAATCGTCGCTTTCAATCTGATAGCGCTGTAGTAGGTAAGCACACTGCCTCAATGTTTGGCATAAACAAAGCATTTTCACTAATGCCATCTGCTAAAGATTTTGTAACAAGATTCGACAGAAATAAAGCTGAAGTAAAACCCTGCGTGGTTTGCCTGAAGGAATTTCCCAACTAAACCAAAAACAATAATAAAACATGAATTTTCTTATTCTCAAGGATTTCTATGGCAACGATGTTATGGTGAATGTGGATGATATTCAGACTGTGGCAATTCAAGATCGTGTCTATAGGCCTAATGTCACAAAATCCACAAAAATTCAATTCCGGCACAACAACGAATATATCTGGGTTCAAGAAACGCCAGCAGAGGTCTACAACCAGATTCAAACCTACCTAAAATAATTCCCATCTAGACGCAAATCTCTCTGAGATTTTCCCATCTAAACTAAAAACAATAATAAATCATGCCTATCAGCTACTCAGCCGCCACCGACATCCGACGACAAGACAAAGTACACCTCCCAACGGGAATCTTCACCGTGGCAGGTAAAATCCGCCGCCCCGATGGCCGCATAGAGGTTACCTATGTGGGGGGAAGAATTGGAATCATTGAGCCAGATATGATGCTCAAAGTAGAAAAGGGCGCATGGAGCAAATCGACAGCAGAATTGCCAGGATATATGAAGGGGAAGAAGGTGGCATAAATTCCCACCTAAAACAACAACCATAATAAATCATTAAATCAGAGAAAAAGTCAGGATGACTGTCGCCCAGTCAATAAATAAAAAGCGGTTCTGACTTTTTCTCGCCTATTTTCCCATCTAAAATAAAAAGGATAATAAAACATACCAACAGTAAAGATGTCCATGAACGAGCATGAAGCCCTGATGATCGCGGGCAATGTGATGAACCGAAGTCTATCGGAGGAAAAATCCAAAGAAATCCGCCAGATTATCAACCATCTCCTTAACAATTCTGAGATTGTGAGCAAGGAAGAGGCAGAGAAGCTGTAATTCCCGATTAAAATAAAAAGGATAATAAATCATGCCGAACATTCAAAACAGCAGCACTCAACCAATGCAGGGTCCAATTCTTGATCGAGTGAAGGCCTGTGGCAAGGATGCCAAATTCGATTGGCAGTATAAAACCGCTAGAGGTATCGAATTCAGCCAGCAGGAGATGCTTGATTTTCTTTCTGGAATGGCTCCAGAGTACAGACAACAGGTAACAATCCAAAGTCTTCACCTAGTGTCGGAATCTTGGTGGGATTAATTTCCCACCTAAACCAAAAAGGATAATAAAACATGAAACAAAAGCTTAAACTTTTTGCCGAGATTCTTTTTGATCTCTGGTGTATCTGCTAAAATTTCCCAACTAAAATAAAAAGGATAATAAATCATGGCTCGAAAAATTTATCTCACAATCAGCGGAAAATGCAAAACGGTTGATCCTGACACAATCAACTTGAGTTTATTATCACGCCAATCATCAAAAGCCGACATCGAAATTCTTTCAGACTTTAACGTGAAGAATAATCAATATTTTGCAGATATTTTGATTGTTGTAGATGACAATGCCGACACGGTCAAACTTTTTGACTCACTAAGAGTCAAAGCGCCAGGATTGCCCCGACATAGACCAGAATTTACAATCACAGATTCAAAGTAAAATCTAATTTTCCCAACTAAAACAATAATCATAATAAATCATGACCTATATCGAAGAACTTTTCTACGATCTCAACGATGACTGCGCGGTAGACCAATTCTTTGCAGAATTGTCAGGAGAATTTTAAGGGACTAAAAAAGAATCCCCTAAATCAGGGGATTCTAACCATGTCTCTGTATTCTCTTTCTCACAGAATTATCACTCACGCCCAACTTTTTTGCTACAGCAAGATAAGAACTTTCTTCAACCATTTTCTTTAATTCTTCTGTAGAGGGCCAGATAATTCTTTCTTGATTTTGTTTACAACAAATTTCACATCTAGTGGCTCTTCTTGATATTTCAACATTACAAACTTTGCAATAATTTTTAACTGGGCATAAAGGTATTCTTCCTTTCTTCGATTCCCTATAAATACCCGCACAGCCACAGCATCTTTTGGCAGTTTTTGATATTTCAATGTTGCAGTCAATGCAATATCTTTGAACTTCTCCATTCCCTTTGTTTCTGTAATTATCTGTAATAGAATGACAATTGGGACACAATATCTGAAAATTTTCCAAAGTATTGTTTGTTCGATCTCCATCAATATGATGTAATTCCAAGGTTATTTTTTGCCCGCGCCACTCAGAAAGGCCACATACCTCACACTTCTGATCTTTAATATTGAATAGATTCTTTTTAACCTGTCTGGCCCGCGTGTAGTCAGACCAATCTTTAAGCTGTTTATCTTTATTCCATGCCTGACCAGTCCAGTGTGAGGTATCTACGCCTAATCTTTGCAGGTTTCTTCTCATATTGTCATAGTTTCCGCCTGCAACTTTCAAACCCAATGCCTTTAATAATCCGCTTAGAGACTTAACCTCTGCTGCATGGAAGATAATGTCAGAATCTGTATATGATCTATAATTGTTCATAGTATTATATTATGGCAATTAGGAAAACATACCTCCATGTAAATTGGTTGTATAATGGGTTCGAATTTTCTCATTAAAAATAAAAAGGATAATAAAACACACGGCCCTATGGCGTAATTTGGTAGCCGCGGCCCTCTTAAAAAGGGTCGGATTTCATCCGTGTAGATTCGATCTCTACTAGGGCCACCATCTTTTTTCCCAACAAAACTAAAAACAATAATAAACCATGCCTCTCTACCTGACAAGAATCGTTTTAGAAGTCGCGCTAAAGGCTCTGAACGATGAACCCCAGAAATATGGCCTAGGATTATCCGAAGATTCTGTGAATAATCTTAAAAAAGAGATTGAGACCCAACTTCAGGCAACCAGGCCTGATTGAGATTTTCCCAACAAAGCCAAAAACAATAATAAAACATGAAACTGATTCTGACCCAAAAAGAAGCAATCGCCAAAATCGCCAAGCTGCATAACCTGCAGGAGAATGAGGTAGAAATCAGCGATATGGCTGCCTCAGAGAAAGAAGTATATGCCTGCCTGCAGCGAGGAGATAAGATCGGTGCAATC
>Ga0316221_1000879_pt1 | contig 35078 bp, 52 predicted proteins | sample TBH18007metaG_FD_206003 | JGI IMG/M metagenome (GOLD analysis project Ga0316221, IMG submission 206003) | Freshwater microbial communities from Trout Bog Lake, Wisconsin, USA - TBH18007 | ecosystem: Environmental > Aquatic > Freshwater > Lake > Hypolimnion/Profundal zone | place: USA: Wisconsin... | reverse complement strand
TCGGACTCCGCGACGGTGCAGGCTTGGGACTCCGCGACGGTGCGGGCTTCGGACTCCGCGACGGTGCAGGCTTGGGACTCCGCGACGGTGCAGGCTTGGGACTCCGCGACGGTGCGGGCTTCGGACTCCGCGACGGTGCAGGCTTGGGACTCCGCGACGGTGCAGGCTTGGGGCTCCGCGACGGTGCGGGCTTCGGGCTCCGCGACGGTGGAGGCTTCTCCCTACGTCGCCGTCACCAAGCACGGGACTACTCCCAAGATCACCGGAGGGGTAGTCATCCAAATCCCCCGATTGGACAATACCGAGACGTGGCTGAAGTTCTACGGCATCACCCCGACCAAAGCAGGAAAAGTAACGCTCTTCAAGGCCGTCAGCGACGAGTTCAAGTCTGGCTACGAGTGGGACTACTCCCCTGGCTCAAAGCCGACCGCTTTCGACTTCGAGGCGACCAACGAGTGCGGGAAGGGTCTGCACCTGTGTGCCCGACCGACCATCTCCAAGAAGTACATGACCGGGGCCACCCGCTACGTGGCCTGCACCGTCAACGTCTCCGAGATTGTCGTGATTCACGAAGATGGAGAATCGAACAAGGTGAAGGTACCGAGAATCCTGAAGTGCGTGGAGTGCGACGAGGACGGGAAGGCGGTGCGGAAGTGAGCCAACCTACAGAGCCTGTCTCAGAAGCCGAGGAGGGGGAATGAGTTGGTCATCAAAACGAGCCGACCGATTGTGGGCGAAGCGGCAGGCTCACGTCAAGTTCTGGGCCAAACACGGCGCGGATAGGTGCCAGCGGTGTGGGGTAACAAGAGGAGTCCATCATCAGGAATATCTGGTGGATACGGTTTACCAGTTGTGTTGCAAGAAGTTCAAGGAGGGGGAGTGAAGAAAAGTGAAAGTGCAGCCCTGCGCGAGGAGATCGCTCGACTGCGCAAGGACTTCGAGGAACTGAAACGGATGGCCGCCTACACCCCCAAGTCGCCTCAGACCGGGACGAGTGCGTGCAGTCACGTGTTTGCGTGGAATGGCGTTATCCCGCCTACTCACTGTCTCATCTGCGGAACTCCTATGCCGCAACCTCCGTTTCCGTGGCAGCCTTACTACCCTTACAGTACGCTTCTGAACGCCACGCTTCCGGTCGGCACGAGAGTGACGTACACCACCAACCCCAACGATCTGTCGTGAAGGAGGAACAAGTGGGCATCATTGAGGCCGACGCTGCGCGGTACGCAGAGATGGCGAAGGAGGACCAGCGGCATATCATGGTCCACCGCGAGGACGACGGGAGCCTGACGTGCGAGATCGACGGCGAAGCGTTCCACGCTGACAATGCCTGGCAGTTGGCGTCCCGCATCGAGGGACGGGGCATCTTCGGCGTCTCCTTCTGGTTCGACTCGGTATTTTCCGAACCGGGCGTGATGTTGCCCGTGACTGACAAGGAGGCCCAGGAGTGAGCATCGTCAGAATCCAATGCCAGGACTGCCACTCGCTGATGCAAAGTCACCTTCACGAGAACGGCGACGAGACGTTGTGGTGCCCGAAGTGCCATCCGTTCTTTAGTCCCACCGACAAGGAGGGGGAGGAATGAGTGAAATCGAGACACTCGAAGCGCGGGTTCGGGCGTTTGTCGTACTGCCGAGCCGGTTATGACCACCGTCGCTGAGAAGATGGAGTGGCTGAGTTCTCACCCGCGAACGTGGTTCTGCTGGGCGAAGAAGCCCTACCCCTACACAGCCAAGCCGGTGAAAGGACCAGCGTTCGAGCGCAAATACATCCGCGACCTACTGACCGGAGAATGGGAGTTTTGGGTTAGGTCAGAATAGACTAGACACCCGTCTACAACCCTGCTACACTTCAACCAACCCAGTGGAAAGGAAACGAAATGACCAAGATTCGAAAGACAGGAAAAGGGGATCCCGAATGACATCCGCGCTCGTAGCATGTGGTCTCGTTGTTTTCGCCGCGCTGGCCGGAATTGTGGCAATACTAAAAAGGGGACTGTAGTGAGCATGACCCTCCCACAAATTATCTTCGAGGCGGTCAAACTCGTCCTCTGGTCCGGCCTTGTATTCATGACCGCCTTGGTCCTGTGGGTGGGGATTCAGGAGATGCGCCAATAATGCCACTTACCCAAAAGCAGAAGCAGATCAGGTACACCCTGCGGAGAATCGAACGTGGCGACTACAAACACGGAACTCCGTACTGTTACGGGGCTTTGGGGTGTCGGTTGTCGGAGTGTCGTGAGGCCATGAGGGAACACCAAAGGAAATACGAGGTTTCACGGTGAGTCGGTACGAGGAGTTTTTGTCGAAGAAGGCGCAACTTGTCGGCAACGGCGGTTTTGAGCCTTTGTTCATTCCTGATCACCTGTTCAATTTCCAAAAGGTGTTGTTAGATTTCGCCCTACGAAGGGGAAGGTCGGCCATGTTCGCCGACTGTGGGCTAGGAAAAACGGCGATGGAGTTGGCGTGGGCTGACAACGTGTACCGACACACAGGAAAGCCCGTTCTGGTTCTAACCCCGTTGGCGGTTGGCTTTCAGATGATCGACGAGGCGCACAAGTTCGGACATGATGCGCACCTGTCACGAGATGGGACGATTCAAGCCCCGATAGTTGTCACCAATTACGAGCAATTGGAGAAGTTCACATGGTCCGACTTTGGCGGCGTCGTGTGTGACGAGAGTTCAGCCATCAAGTCATTTGAGGGAGTAACCAGAGGTCGGGTAACCGAGTTCATGCGACTTCACCGATACCGGCTATTGGCTACTGCGACCGCAGCGCCGAATGACTATGTAGAACTTGGAACTTCGGCGGAAGCATTGGGGGAGATGGGACACATGGATATGCTTTCCAGGTTCTTCACCAATGACGCCAAATCGGTGTCGTCGAGGGGTCGGGGTTTTGGAGGATCACAAGTCGAGTGGCGGTTGAAGGGTCACGCACAACTTCCGTTCTGGCGATGGGTGGTCAGTTGGGCCAGGGCCGTTAGGAAGCCGAGCGATCTCGGCTTTGAGGACGGCGGGTTCATTCTCCCCCCACTGGAGGAGACAATCCACCTTGTCCACCCGAGCAGGGCAAAAGAGGGGACTTTGTTCGACCTTCCGGCTGTTGGGCTTCAAGAAGAAAGAGAAGAATCCCGGAGAACGATTGTCGAGCGTTGCGAAATGGCGACGGAGATCCTTTCCCGCTCGGAGAACGGGGTCGCGTGGTGTCACCTGAACGACGAGAGCAAACTTCTATCCCAAATGATTCCGGGCGCTGTCGAGGTTTCGGGCTCTGATTCCGATTCGTCAAAGGAGGAAAAACTGGCGGCGTTCAGTCGTGGGGATATCAAATTCCTTGTTACCAAGCCCAAGATTGGCGCATGGGGATTGAACTGGCAACACTCCCACACGATGACCTACTTCCCGAGCCACAGCTACGAGCAGATGTACCAAGCGATTCGCAGAATGTGGCGATTCGGGCAAGTCAATCAGGTGGAGGTTCACCTGATAACCACCCCAGGAGGGGAGAACGTATTGAGGAATCTCCAAAGGAAAAGCGAACAAGCAGACCAGATGTTTCAGCAACTAGTGGCAGAGATGAACAACGCGCTATCAGTCCGCCGGGCTGATTTTGAGAAAGAAATGGAGTTGCCTTCATGGCTAAGGTAGGGGAACAAGTAATAACTGATCGCTACGCGATTTACAACGCCGACTGCATGGACATTCTTAGGGCCATGCCCGACGACAGCATTGACGCGACAATCTACAGCCCTCCGTTCGGGGGGTTGTATCACTACTCATCAGACGACCGCGATTTGTCGAACGCAAGGGATTACGACGAGTTTTTCGAGATGTACCGATTCATATTGGAGGAGATTTACCGAGTGACTGTTCCGGGCAGGTGTTCGGGAGTCCACACGGCCCTCGTGCCGAATGTGGCCTCGGCGTCGTTCGGTTCCTACATTGACTTTCCTGGCGACGTTATACGCGCCCATCAGTCAGTCGGGTTCGATTTCATAGCCCGTCACGTCATATGGAAAGAGCCTTTGGGGGTGCGGCGGCGAACCATGCAAGGGAACCTTGCCCACAAGTCAATCGTCTTGGACGGTTCACTTGGGGGGATGGCCGCACCCGACGAGCTACTGATTTTTCGCAAGAAAGGCGACGGGAACCCCGTGTCGCACCCGACAGGGCTGACGGGAGACTACGCCGGTTCGGAGCAGCCCCCTTCGGAGTTGGCGAAGTGGCGTGGCTACGATGGTGACCAGAAGTTGAACCGCTGGTCGCATTGGGTTTGGAGGCGTTACGCCTCGTCCGTGTGGGATGACGTGAGGGGAACAAGGGTTCTCCCTTTTCAGGATGCGAAGGATGAGGACGACGAGAAGCACGTCCACCCCCTGCAACTTGACGTGATCGAACGATTTATCGACCTTAGGACGGTCAAGGGTGACAAGGTGTTCACCCCGTTCATGGGGGTCGGTTCCGAGGTGTACGGAGCGGTCAGAATGGGTCGGTTCGGTATCGGCGCGGAATTGAAGCACAGTTACTTTGTCCAAGCGACACGGAACATGGACACCATTGACCGACCAGCCGAGGACGTTCTCGAGCCGTTGTTCGACGACTCATGGGTGGACGAATGAAACAGTCCTACTGGGTCACCGTAGACGGCCAAATCGTCTCGGACCCCTCATCGAAGTTCTACGCCAAGGCGGTCAAGAAGGCGCTCACAAGGGCTAGGGGTTCGTCAAAGGGTGTTCAGATCATGGGAGGGAGGAAACTGTGAAATCCAGCACCAAAGGCGCGAGGTTCCAACGTGAGTTCCTCCGTATGCGAAAGATTGTCGAGGGACGGTCCGGAGGACTCTGTGAGGCTCCTAATTTCGTCACACGGGCGATTTCCCAAGACGACAGGGCACTTACCGAGGCGGCCTACTCGTGGCAGTTTGAGAACGCTTGCAACGGCAGGGCGTCGCACGTTCACCACCGGAAATATCGTTCGAGGGGTGGTACTAATTCACCGGCGAACCTCGTACATGTCTGTTCGTCGTGTCACGACTGGATTCACGCACATGGAGAAAAGTCGAACCTGCTGGGGCTTTCCCTGCGGGCTGAGGAGAACGAATGAACGAAATGCTGAGTTTTTTCCCAGACAACGTGGTTGAACTGAAGTCGTGGCAACGCCATTCCCCTCCATCTGTCCACTACTCGCAGGAGAGCATGGACGCAGCCTCTCTGATCGTCCCAAAGCGCGGGCCACTGCAAGAAAGGGTGTTCGCTGCTATAAAAGCATCCCCGCACGGCCTTACTGACCAAGAAATCGCGAAGGTGACGGGATTGGACCCGAATACAACCAGACCCCGCAGAATCGAACTTACGAACGCTCGCAGCATAATTCAAGCGGGGACTCGTCCCACCCAGGCGGGTAGATTGGCAGTCGTATGGGTGGTGAACCGTGACTAGGGATGAACGACGACTAGGGGATATCGCGAATGAACTCGAAAGACTGCGAGTAGAGATAGCCTCCGCCGATGACGATGCCGCCGAAGCGCGGGCGAAGAGGGCTGAAGTATGGAAACTCGCCGAGGAAATAGGCGTGAAGCGAGCACAGTTGGCCAGGTGGTCGGCCTGTGACCCCATTCTAGTGACAAGAGCACTTCGAGACGTGTGAGGAATTACTACATGACCGCCAACGACACCGAAAACCCAAGGGACAAGTATTTGTCCGTAAGAATCCGTCCCGCGCTTCGAGAGTTGATACTAGAGGACGCACTAGAGAATGAGATTTCCCAGGGGCAGGTAGTCCGGTCAATTCTGGCAGAGCATTATGTCCGACAGGGCAGATCGTGAAGGAACCACTTACGCCACTACAGGAGAGCGCAGCGAACGCCCATGAGGTCTACGAGACGTACGTCGGGGCAGGGTTTAGCGAAGATCAGGCAATGCAAATAGTCACCTCGATTGTTCGGGCCGCATTTAGAATAAATCGAGAGGACTAAAGACTGCAGAACCGTTCCAATCTGTTTCACGTGAAACCAACCGGACAATGACCTAAAGGGATTGCTAACATCGGTTCTATGTCACCGGAAAAGATGGGGGTAGAACTCACTATCTCAGAACGAGATAACCGAGCCGCCTCTATGAAACTCGCAGGACTGACCTACGAGGCAATAGCCCAGGAATTAGGCATCTCTCGCTCGACCGCTTTTGACGCCGTGGACAGGGCGATGAAGTCCGTACCCTACGGGGACGCCGACTCCTTGCGGAAGATCGAACTGGCTCATTTGGAGAAGGCCCAGGCCAAAGCCTTTCAGATCCTTGAAGCCAAGCACATAGCGATATCCGCCAGTGGAAAGCCCGTCTACGACAATGGAGAACCCGTAGAGGACGATTCCGTTTCGCTGAAGGCTATTGACTCGATCATCAAGATTCAGACCCGAAGGGCGAAACTACTTGGGCTCGACGCTCCTACAAGGGTTCAGGCGATGGTCGGGATTATCACCCTTGACGACCAAAAGGCCGACATTCTCAACCTCTTTGACCGATTGAAGGCCCGTGAGCTGGTCGAAGGCTAAAACCGTCGCCAACTGGGAGCCGGAGAAACAACGGGAGTTTCTAGACTCCCTGAGTCCTGAGCAGGTCGGAGAATTGCAACTACGCCCCTGGTACTGGATTGGCCGACCCGAGCAGCAACTACCCGAAGGCGACTGGGACGTATGGCTTTTGCTGACTGGGAGAGGATTTGGCAAGACTCGAACTGCTTTGGAGAACTTTCTACTACTCATGGTCGATTTACCAGAGTGGGAGGGGACCCCGACCCAATGGGGGATTATCGGCGAGACGTTTAGCGACTGCCGGAACATCCTGATCGAAGGACCGGCTGGACTCATCGGGATTCTCGACAGGTTGAAGATTCCCTACACCTACAACAAGTCCCTATGGCAGATCACACTAGGTACCGGACAGGTAATACATCTGCTGGGAGCCGACAATCCCGACGTAGGTAGAGGATTCAACTTCGCCGGCCTGGTGATGGACGAGTTCGCCAAGTGGCGAAACGGGAAACGGATTTGGCAGGAGGGCTTGCACTTCACCTTGCGAGTCGGCCCCCACCCGAGGGCGATAGTCGCCACTACCCCGAAGATGGGCAATTCCCAGTTGAAGGAATGGCTTGTCTCGCCAAAGGTAGTGGTCACCAAAGGTTCACTCGACGACAACGCCGACAACCTGCCCGCCTCGTTCATCGAAGGGATTACCGAGCAGTACGCAGGGACCAGGCTCGAACGGCAGGAGCGGTACGGGGAACTCATCGAGGAAGTCGAGGGGGCTTTGTGGAACTACGACGATATCCTGATCTGGCGCCGTCACGTCCCTGAGATAATACGAACAGTCGTGGCAATCGACCCCGCCATATCGAATACGGAGAACTCTGACGAAACTGGAATCGTCGTCGCCTCAAGGTGTCGGGATGGTGAACTCCTGGTGCGGGCAGATTTGACCATCAAAGCCCCGCCGACCCAATGGGCGCAACGGGCCATAGACGCCTACCACGAGTACGAAGCGGACCGAATCGTTTACGAGGACAACCAGGGGGGCGACGCATGGGCTGAGATAATCCATTCCATCGACCCGTACATTGCGGTAAAGCCGGTTCACGCGATGGTCGGCAAGCGATTGAGGGCCGAACCGATTGCAGCCCTTTACGAGCAGCACAAGGTCTGGCACATGGCCCACTTCGACAAGCTCGAAGGTCAGATGACCACTTGGGAGCCGTACGACCCCAAATCCAAGTCACCGGACAGGGTAGACGCGCTGGTCCACGCTCTGACGGAACTGAATCCCACGGGAACAAAGAGTAGGTTCATTAGTGAACTCATGGACTTTTGCACTAACCCGACTTGCGGACAGGCCAATCCAAAGGGCCAAGTGATCTGCCAACACTGTCTACGACCGATGGCGGGCTGATGGGCTACCGAGAGTACCGCAAGGAAAAGAAAGCGCAAGAGATAGCCGGATTGGTGAAGGCGGCAATGACCGCCAACCTGCCCGCCGGTGCGACGGTCCAAAGTAACCTCGTCCCCAACAACACGACCCCCACGGGTCCGTTCGGGCAGTTCCCGGCTATGACTGAGGCGCTGATGCGAAACGGACAGACCTTTGGCGCGGCGATGGGGCCTGGTGTCCCACTCACCCCTGTTGCCCTTGATCCCGGCGACCCCCGAGCACCGTTTAGGCGTTACCAGTATGACATTTCGCACAACCTGAACATAAATCAGCGTCAAGCCCTGTGGACCATGCTGCGAAACGCTGCCCAGACCATCGACGTTATCGCGCGGTGCATCAGTATCCGAACGGCGAACGTCATTCGTATGGATCTGGATTTTGGGGTGTCGCAGGACGCAATATCCAACATCATGGCCGCCGACAACCTCTCGGCGAGTGAGGCGAGCAAGATCGCCCGAAGACTCTACTCGCCTGAGGTAGACCGCATGAAAGAGTTCTGGGAGAATCCGTTCCCCGAGGACAACCGGACATGGGAAGAGTTCGCCTCCGAGATGATGTGGCAATTGCTGGTCTATGACGGACTGGCGGTGGCTCCGGCGTTCAACCTTGGTGCGAAATGCATCGGTCTAGAGATCATCGACGCCCCGACAATCAACATCCTTCTCAACAACTACGGTCGCCGACCCCTGCCGCCAGCCCCTGCATTCCAGCAGAATCTATGGGGCTACGTTCGAACCGAGGCGGTCAGCAGCAACATAAAGGGCAAGACCTTCCAAGACGGAGGCGCACCGTACGACGTGACGAGTGCCGATGTTCTGAGTTATTTCATACTCAACCCGCGAACGAACACCCCTTATGGCTGGTCACCCGTGGAAAAGTCCCTACCCATCGCCAACCTCTATGCCGAGAGGCTGAATTGGCTCATGGCCGAGTACAAGTACGGGACATCGGCCAAACTCTACTGGCGGGCCACTGATGAGAGCATCACCTTGCAGAATCTCGCAACGTCGGAACGGATTATCAATGAAGGTCTCGCAGGACTGACGAACGCCAGATACCAGACCAAGATCATGCCACCAGGGTTGTCCGACCCGTTCGAGGTCAAGAACGTCGACGAGTTGTACAAGGCGGACTACGACGAGCACATTCTGAAGCAGATCGCGTCGTTCTTCAACCTTCAGCCATCACAACTCGGCGTCGTTACCCGAGCCGGTCTCGGCGGCGGAAAAGGCTCATCTGAAGGGGAGCAGGACAACGCAGAGTCGGTGTCAAGCAAGCCGCAGAATCGTCAATTAGAGGGGATAATCAATTCCTTGTCGCGGCAGCACTTGGGATGCGACAGTAACGTGGTCGCTCAATTGAAGGACGACGAAGGGTCTGAGGACAGGTTGGAGCAGGCGAACGCTTTCAAGGTCTATCTTTCGAGCGCTGGAATGACCGCCAATGAGGTTCGCGGTGAACTAGGTCTTGCGTTGAGCACAGAACCTGAAGCCGACGAGCTCGCATACGTTACGGCGTCCGGCCCCGTGTTCCTGAAGGGACTTCTAGAGTCGCAGATCAGCAAGGAACCATCCACGAACGCCGCTACTAAAAAGCCTGGTGAACCTGTAGGAGTAAACGCGAATGGTCAAGAAACGGACAATCAAGAAAACAACCCCCAAGAAGAGGGCCAGCACGAAGGCGAAGAGGCGTCGTCTGTCGTAGCGAAGATGGCCGAGGTCAGGGCGTACAAGACGTTCCTCGCCAACAAGACCTCAGCGGCGACCCGCGAGTTCGAGTTTCGCCGTCACACCCCGGAAGAGGCTGAGTCATTGAAGGTTGGATTAGCACCACTGGGAAAATATCGTAAGCCCCACAGGGCAGAGGAGCGGCTGAGGTCGCTGGCCCAGTCGCATTCCGCCCAGATAGCGGGTGCTCTGAAACTCACCGGCGTTACCGCAGCGGTCGCCGCAGCGGTCAAACACGCCGCCACGGGCGCACATCTGCTGGACGATGACACGGTAACTGTTATCGCCACCCTGTATTCCAAGCAAGTGGGGATAGATCAGAAAGCGCTACGACTTCGACTCACCTCCCTTTACTCAAAGGCGGCGAAAGAGGCCCAGGACCAGTTCGCCGCCCAGACAGGGAAGGAGATCGCCGCAGTTGACTTAGAGGGATTACTTTCGAAGGCCGACATCACCATATCCGGTATCGACGCGACAGCGCAGAGTCGGATATTGACGGCTCTGAAGGATGGCTTGATACGCGGGGACTCAACTTCTATCATCGCAAAGACCATAAGAGACCAAGTAGAGGGTCCGATGCGATTAGGTCAGGCTGATTTGATCGCCCGTACGGAAACAACGAGGGTCTACGGGCAGGTGTTCTGCCAACAGTTGCAATCAGCCGGTTACACACAATGGATATGGGCTTGCGAAGGGGGGGACCCTTGCCAAGAATGCTTGGACCAGGAAGGTCCACACGACATGAGCGAGTTCTTCGAGCCACCTCATCCAAACTGTGAGTGTGCGCCGGAGGCCCCCGGTTCATAACGGGCGCGAATTATTCTCCGCTTTTGTCTAACTTTGGCGATATGACCATGACAGACGGCTATAAATTTGTTGCGTTCACCGGAAAGTCGAAGGAGCCGGACGGCTCCTATCTCGTGTCGGGGAAGATCACCGACTCGACGCTCGACCTTGACCAGCAACGAGTAGACCCCGAATGGGCTGAAAAGGCCGTCGGCGACTGGTTCCGCGACTACGGCAACATTCGAGAGATGCACCAGCCGGTAGCGGTCGGGAAAGCCAAATCACTTTCCGGTAATGGTTCGGACGGTTTCGACATCATCGCCAAAGTGGTGGATCCAGTAGCCATCAACAAACTAGAAAACGACATCTACACCGGCTTTTCAATCGGCATCAAGGGAACAAAACTGGACAAGACCGACAAAGCCCTCGCGGTCGCCCCCCAGGGGATAATCAACGGGGGAAAGATCATCGAGGTGTCCATCGTTGATGTTCCAGCCAACCCTAACGCCAAGTTCACCCTTGCCAAGGCCGCCGAGATCGGTGACACCCTCGACCTTCAATCGGTCGTCGACCACGTCGTCCCCTGCACTGAATGCAGCGGCATCGGCAAGATTCTCGTAGATTCCGTCTGGTCCGAATGCCCCAAGTGCGGCGGCGACGGAGCAGGGGCCAAGGACGTATACCCCTCGCTGGCATCGGGACCGGAGAATCACGGTGAGGTGGGAAAGAAAGGCGACCCCGACTGCAAGACCTGTGACGGCACCGGAAAGATCAAAGAGGGTCATGTCGACTGCCCCGACTGCGTACAGAAGTCAACAGAGCCAGACGACGGGAAAAAGACCTTTACCGACAAGGAGCGCGCCGACCTTGCCGACAAGGGGGACGCGATGACCGACGGCTCCTACCCCATTCGCAACGTGGCGGACTTGAAGAACGCTATTCAAGCCTACGGACGAGCCAAGAACAAGGCCGCCGTCAAGTCATGGATCAAGAAGAAGGCGAAGGAACTGGGTCACACCGACCTCCTGCCGGAAGAGTGGTCGAACACATCAAAGATGGCCGACGCCATGGCGGGGCTCTCCACAATGAACAAGTCCGCCGAGCCGGGGCAGTGGGTACACGACCCGGCGGTCCTCGACACAATCCAGTCGGGAATCGTCACCTGTATAGAACAGGAACTCGAAGAGCTGACATCGGGCGAGGATGAGCGGTGGGATCTGCAAGACCTGATGAGCGTGCTGAACGGCTTTCTGTCGTGGAGGATACACGAAGCATTTGGCGGTGAAACGTCTTCACCGTTTGACCAAGGAGATGACATGGACCTGACCACGCTGGGCGTTAGCCCCGACACGATCAAGGCCGCCCGCGCCGATGACGCCACCGACGAGCAGAAGGCCGCTCCACTAGCGGAACTCGTCAAGGCGGTAACCCCCGAACTCGTAAAGGCCCTTGGCCTCGACACCATCGCCACGTCCACAGAGGAAGTCACGGAGAAGGTCGCAAGCCTTGTGACACGCCTGGACACCGTGGAGAAAATGAGCGCACCGAGGGGATATGCCCTTCGTGCCTCAGCAGAGCAACAGGAAGTCTCATCCGCGCTTTTGGAGGCTACGAATCGTCTGAACCTCTACAAGTCGGCCCAGGCTGAACTAGCAACCCCTGAGGATCGCGCCAAGTACGACGCGTTCATCACAGAGGCGCAGTCCAAAGTGGACGCCCTCTCTTCCAAGATCGGAGCATAAAGAAATGAGTTTGACCGAAAGGGCTTTAGCCCTTACTGACGGTGACGTAGCGAAGGCAGAAGCCCTGAAGACCGCCGTCAAGGACAGCATCACCACGGGTGACAAGATGAAGGCCGCGGGATATCAGTTTGTCCCAAAGCTTGGCGTAGTCAACCCTCGTCAGGAGATCATGGCCGACATGATCTCGAAGGGCGCAACCCCTGACACGGTGAAGGAATGGGACGTTTCATCCCCCGTTTCCAACACCCCAATCCAGTACTCGGGGATTACCCCGTACTCGTTGGAGGACAGTCTCCTGCACGTCTACCCCAAGGATCTGACGCTGCGCAACTCAGCGGCTCGCCAAAAGGGCGTCGGGCAGGGCTTCGAGTTCCGCCGAATCACGTCGGTGACCAACTCGAGCGCCACGACCAACGTGAGCCCGTTCTTCATTTCAACCTCGAACACCATTTCGGTGAACGGGACGACGCTGAACCGGCCACCGAACATCACCTACACGGGTGACGCCACCTTCCTGCCGTACGTCGAGATGGGTTGGAGCGATGAAGTCGCCCTGCGTCTCATCTACGCCGCGCAGGGGTACTCAGACGCACAAGCTGAGTCGGCGCTGGCGTTGCTGAACGCTCACCTCCTTGGTGAGGAGAAGGCTCTCCTTCTTTCTCGTTCGACCTCGTTGAGCGTTTCGGGCGTGTCCATCACTGCCGCGGCGTCGTCAACCGTCACGAGCGGTTCGGGCATCACTGGTGGCACGGTTACCTCTGTCGTCGTCGTCTTCAACACCGGAATGGGTTCGTCGAAGGGGGTTTCGGCCACTGGCCTTTCGACCCTGACGACGGGCTACGGCGTTGACTTGACGATCACCGGAGGGGTTCCTGTCGGCACGGTGTCCATCTCAACCTACGTCACGATTTCGGGCGTTGTTTCGGTTGGCACCTCGTACCTTCAGAACGGTGTATCGCCTGCCACCTTCACGACTTACACGGGAACGGCTCCGTCCACTTCTGCGGACAACGGGTCCAACCCCGCGTACTCGTTCGGTGGCTCGCTCATCTCCGGTGCGTCGTCCTCGACAATCGTTGGTTACAATGGTCTGATCCAGGAGTCGGCAACCAGCGGCGGGTACTACAACTACTCCGGTGCGGCGCTCTCGACCACGGCCCCAGGGACCGAGTTTGAAGCGGCCCTTGAGCAGTTGTACGCGACGCAGGGAGCGGACCCCGACATGATCCTTACCACGGGTTCGATTGCGGCGGAGTTGTTCAACGCGGTTTCTGGCAACGGTGGTGTGAACAACTACCGTCTACAGTTCAACACTGGCGAAGGAAATGTGATCGGCGGTGCCGTCTCCGGCATTGCGAACCCCGCCACGGGTTCGATTGCGGCCTTCAAGGTTCACCGTTACATGCCCGCAGGTGTTGCGGTCATCCACTCAACGCGAGTTCCGTGGGCTGACAGCAACGTGTCGGCGACCCTCAAGGTCGTCAATGCGGTTGATACCATGATCGTCAATTGGCCCGAGATTGGATTCAGTAGGGACTCGTCAACGTACACTTATGGAACGGCGTGCTTCGAGACTCCGGTCCTCAACGGGTTCATCTGCGGTATCAAGTAGCATCAAGTTCGAAAGGGGGTGGGCCGTGCGCCCACCCCCTTTCCTACGAAAGGAAACCGTGAGAGTTCTTGCGTCTGACAAGAAAGCCGTAGAACTTAACATCAATGACGACGGCAAGGTTCATCGTGTCCACAAGGACGGCACCTACCATCTCGACGACGCCACTGGAAGAATGCTGGTCAAATCTGGTGACTTCGCCCAAGTAGGGGCCAATTTCAGGGGTTCGCGAGGATGGAAGTGTACGAATCCGTCGTGTCGCGGGCGGGTGAGTCTCTTCAAGGACTCGTGTGGGAAATGCGGTGGGCATGATCTTGTACCCGAATAACCGTCATTAGCGCGGGTCAAGCCGTAGAATCACTGGGTGGCCTAATTTCCCGAACGAAGTAAGGAGATGTGATGGTAGACCTCAGCGAGTTCATCAGCGCGAAGCCGGTGCGTAAATGCATAACCGGCAGAGGCATCGCGGGGCTTTCCCCCGACGATCTTGAGAAACTGAACGCGGCCCTTGACGCAACGCACATTCGGACCTCTGACATAGTGCGTTGGCTCAATGACAAGGGGATCTATTCCAAACATACCTCCGTTTCTCGCCACCGATCTGGGGAATGTTCGTGTCCGAGGTAGACCTTTCGGAGTTCGCCGCCTTGAACCACGACAAAGCCGAGGGTTTTCGACGCCAGCGTGACGAGGAGAAGCGACAGCGTGAGAATCTAGAGAAGCGGCTCGTCGAACTGCACAAACGCTACGACCTCGTAACCGCGATAGACGCCATGGAGTCGTCGGCCGATCCGTGGAAGCGGGCCAAGCCGATCAAAGGAAAGTTTCACGCAATCGCCAACACCATAAGCTCAGACCAGCATTTTGGCGAAGTGGTTCGACCAGAGGAAGTGCAGGGATCGAACGCCTACAACCTACGGATCGCCACTCTCCGTTTGCAACAGCATGCCGAGAAGTTCTGCGAACTGGGACTAGATCACCTCGGGTATCTCACCTATGACGGTGCCCATGTCTGGTGGAACGGCGACGCGTTCTCTGGCGACATACACGAGGAATTGGCGAAATCCAATGAAATGAGCACCCTCGCCACCGTGGATCACATGCTTGACCCCGTCATCTCCTTCCTAAAAACGATTGTCGAGGGCTATGGAAAACTTCATGTCTCAGTCAGAAGAGGAAACCACACTAGAACGTCTCGCAAGGTACCGGCGAAGGGACGCGTCCGCGAGTCATTCGACTGGTTGTTCATGCGGATCGTGCAGCGCGAATTGGCCAGTGATGGACGTATTACCTTTGACATCCCAGAATCCGACGACGGGATAGTGGCGCAGTACGGTCACCGATTTCTCGCGACACACGGTGATCAGTTCAAGGGGGGTTCGGGCATCAGCGGCATCATGACCCCGCTCGCATTGGGAAACTACAAGAAACTCAAGAGGAATCTCTCCATAGGCGACCACCTCGTCTACGACACCATGATCCTTGGTCACTTTCATTCGTACCTGACTCTTCCAGGGCTTATCGTCAATGGCGCACTAAAAGGGTACGACGAGTATGCGTTCGTCCAGAACTTCGGCTACCAAGACCCTTTGCAGGCGTTCTGGGCCACGACCCCCGAGCACGGACCTAGTTTTCATACAGGAATCGCGGTGATGAACCGAAAGAGGGAGGGGTGGTGACGGAGATTACCGAGTACCGCGACGGACTGGTCATGTTGTCAGATCAACCGGACCCCATCCGTTGCCCCACCTGCCACGAGCTGCGCCCAGACATGTCGATGCCGTGCGAATGGTGCGGTGAAGTCGAGTGAAGATAGTCCCTGATCGTCCGTATTACTGCGACCAATTGGCGATAGATGACCCCGATGGCGTCATACGAGGTATATTCGTTGGTGGCTGTGTCCACGAGCGCAATTCATGGTCTATATGGGAAGGCGCTCGAAGCCACGCCCACAACTACCGCAGAAACGAGTGGTTCGGATGGATTTGCATACTTCGTCCCGACGAGGTATTGACCCAGACCGGAGAAATGACTGCGACGCTCGCGCATGGGATCGCTCACCTCCTCTGCCCCGACCAATATCACTCGGCGAAGTGGAAAAGGACGATATCGAAGATGGGATACCCGTCTGAGATACTCAAGTCGGGCCTAAAGCCCCTACGGGACGGAAACTGAGCCACTACGTCCGTAGAATTGCAGCGTGCTGATACCTGACGTTCGCAAACAACTCGTAAAATGGGCGTTGTGGGCGGTCAATGACCAGAATCTACATGACGACTGGCACTATCAGGAATCGCGGCCCTTCCATTTGGTCAATTTTCCCCCGTTCATCTTCGATTGTTCAGGGGCGGTGACGTGGATCTACTGGAAGGCTGGCGCACAAGACCCTAACCGTCTGAACTTCTCGGGCTACGGAAACACCGATTCTCTCTACGCCCGCGGCAGGCACATCACCAAATCTCAGGCGAAGGCCGGTGACGTTATCATCCTTGGCCTTGACCCCACGATCCACGCCGTCTTGATCGTGCAAGCGGGTCCGGACCCCCTTTGCTTTAGCCACGGGGAGCCTGGTAACCCCGTACTGGTACGACTTTCCGTACTAGAGAGTATCGGCACCCCCACATTACTGCGATTCTCTACCTTAAATCGTCGGTTGGTCAAATTCAGGTTCTCTCGTCGTGCGAAGGTCTAGAAGATGTCTGATTGGCGCGTCGATGACGGAACGCTACTGGCCGGAATCGTGGCGTTCATCACTGGTATTGGCGTCCCAGTCACTCGCAAGGCGAGAAAGGCCGCCAGAGAGCGCAGAATGGACCGTCTGTACGAAAGCGGCGTCAAAGGTGTCCCAGGTCTCATCCCTGAAGTTCTGCCCGCCAAAGAGCGCACAGCCATGTTAGAACGAGACCTGAAGCAAGCGAAGAGAGATATCGGGGAGATCAAGACCCAGGTTATTTCGCTAGTAGAAGGCCAGGACGAGATTAAAGCGACACTAAAACTACTGTTCCCCAACGGGAAGAACACGAATAACCCAGGCGATCTGCTCGCACGGCAGGCAATTCAGAACGGGACGTGGTTGGAGGAAGATGAACCTCATTCATAACGCGTACTTCCATTTCTGGCATTGGCTCTTTCAGATGGTTCAACTCAACAACTGGTTTGGCAACATCGTCGCTGGCGTCGTCGGGTGGATGGCGGCTCGTGACAGGTACCGAAGTTTCCACGAAAAGCTGAACGAACCGCTGCACGCCAAGTTGGACCACGCGCACGAGTTGATAGACCACATCATCACCCATCACCCCGACATACCGGACTTCAAGAAATGACGCGCGGGCACATGTTCTCCGGAGGGGTTCTGCTAGGGGTGTTGCTCGGACTTATCGTTTTCCACCACTAGACAGAAAAGGACACCATGACTGATCGAATCGCCGGACGGCTGGGCGGCGTAAAGGAATCGCACGCACCCGACGGCCTGAAGTTGCACAATCTTCGCAAGGGTATTCGCACCACCGTCCTTCCCGCCGCTGCGGATGTTTCTGGGGGTATCACCGACTGGGGGATGCTCGGAAATGACACCTACGGTGACTGCGGACCCGCTGCCACCGAACATCTTCGTATGGCCAAGGCGGTCATTTCAGTAGAGAACGGCGTGCCCGTCTACGCCAAGGGATTCCGCCCGCCGCACACGGCGTACACCGAGTCACTTTATTTCGCCTACGGACGTGCGCAGGGGGAGCCAGGACGAAAGCCAGACCAGGGGGTCGGCAACATCACGTGGCTGACGTGGCTCTACCAGCAGTCCAAACTAAACCCAGGTGACGACGTAGTGGCGTTCGCGGAGGTCGACAAGAGCCAGGGGGTCGACGCCATCCGTCAGGCAATGATCGACTTCCACGGGTGCCTCGTCGCGGTCAGGCTGAACCAGGACGCACAGGCCCAATTCCAGAACAAGGTTCCGTGGAGCGTTTCCTCGACCGACCCCGTCACAATGGACGGTCACGACATCGCACTTGTGGCGTACGGTGCCGCACCGGCGCAGGTAACGGAGTTCTCAAACCTCACCAACGTCCAGGACTGGTTCGTGACGTGGGGTGACCTTCAGCCAGCGACGGTTGATTGGGATTCCGACTGCATCCAGGATGTGTGGGTCTTCATGACTAGGGAAGACGCCGAGCGTGCCGGTTACGATTTCGATGCGGCGATAGCCGAGATCGAGAAACTCCCATTCGCGCAGGTTCCGGTACAGGGTTCCCCCATCGCCGACGATCTGTGGCACCGAATAGAGGACGGGATCGAATCTGTGCCCGAGCACATCAGCCATTTCGTCAAGACTCTTCACAAAGTCGGTGACCTGGCGTTGGAGCGTGCATCCGTGGAAGAGATCACACGGTTGATAGAACTCGCGCTGAAGGACTACACCCACGGGGCGTTATGAAACCAGGAGCCATCGGGTTCGCCCGCACCCGAGGGATCATGGGAAAGTTGATACGGCTAGGCTCATGGTTGCGATTCCGTCGCGACGAGTGGAACCACTGCTTCATCGTCTCTGACGAGGTGGACTCGGACGGCCACCCCTTGGTAATCCAGGCAACCCTACGGGGGGTCACTGGCACGGCGCGTCTTGATTCCGTGGCTCCTGGCGGTCAGTACGTCACTATGGCGATGCCGTCCTACATCCGGCTCGACGACGTGGTCCGCTTTGCCAAGGCTCAGGTCGGAGACCCCTACGGTCTGGGTACGATTCTCGCCATCGCGGTCGATGTGGTGACGTGGAATTGGTTCCCGTCCTTTCGGGGATCTAGAAAGAATTCGTGGGTGTGCTCGGGTCTTTCATGTGAATCACTGCGTTTTGGCGGGTGGTTTCACAACTGGACTGGTATCTACACGATCTTTCCTCAGCAGGCGTACGACGCCCTGATGTCCGATGGTTGGTCGGTAGAGTTGAGTTCATGACCTTCGGATCAATCGTCACGGTTCCCAACATCACACAGGTAGGACTCGCCGAGCCGTACCTGTCCGTGGAGGAGTTCAAAGACGACCCCCTCGCCAACTCCCTCGATCTTTCGCAGCTCGTGGAGAACGGTGGCCGGGCGGCGCAGGATTCCGCCATATACCGAATGATTCTTCGTGCCTCGTCGAAGATCGACGCGCACACTTGTGGGCCAACGGGGACGCTCAACGCGACTCAAGTCACCAAACAGGGGCAATCCTTCGTCAATCGAGAGGGGTGCGTGACCGTAAACCCAGGAGAGCCACGGCTACTGGGCTGCACGGGGGTTGAGTGGGGCTACCAGATGGGGGCGTGGAGCCAGATACCTGTGGACGCCTACCACATGTGGGTCGAGGAGACCACAATCCGATTGAAGATAGGCGGGGGCGCGGGAACCGTTCAGTTCGCGGGCGTTGGTGATCTGTCGGCCCTGTTCCAGGGCAGAACGAGCGGAGAAAAGGTCTACGTCAATTACTCCTATCTGGCGGGTTGGCCGAATTCCTTTACATCGACTGGCTCGGCAGTTGCGGGAGGGGACACCCTGACGGTCGTCGACTCAACAGGGTTCATGTCCGGCATGCAGGTGACCATCTGGGACGGTTTTTCCACTGAGACCGACTACGTACTCTCCGTCTCGGGGAATACGATCACCCTCGTCAACCCCCTCGCCAATAACCACGGCCTTGGCGTGAACGTCACGACTATTCCGGCGTCGGTGAAACAGGCGTGCATCCACTTCATAATTGGAATGGTCAAATCCCGAGGGCAGGGGGGTCTAATGATCTCAAGTGACGGCTCAGCGGAGGCAGTATCTTCGAGGGCAGAGGCTACGGACGATGACGAGGCGATGGCCTACGATCTTCTGGATCAGTTCGTTGCCACGTGGGGCAGGTCGTGACCTTCACGTCGACGGTCTCGTCTATCTCGCCAGAGGACGACTTCTACCTCGTCGCCGGTCAGATACAGACCTATCTTCAGGGGCTGGCCAATAATCCCAATGGAATACCGTACCTTTCAAATGTCTTTCTCTACCCCGAGAAGGTGACGCCGGAGGGGGATTTCTTCCAAAGTCCAGGTATCGGGTTCGGAGGGTTCATCTACCTATGGTTCGGGGAAGCGACTGACGAGGTTATTGGACCAGCTGGTCCTACCGTGTCGGAGCGATGGCTCGAATACTCCCTGACCATGCGACTTATATTCAGATCAGTCGATGAGGACTCACAGGTGGTGGGCGCGGCCAACGAACAGTTCGTGTCGGGCGTCATCTCCGCCGTCCACCAATCGAGGAACGCAGGTTCTCCCCCCGCGGGCACAGGTGCAACCGTGAACGTGTTTCAGTGGGGGATGGGAGGACAGAACGGTGGACCCGACATACGCGTCACGAGGTACCTTCCAACCCAGGTGGATGGTCAACTGTCCGCAACTCAAGTGATTTCTACCATAGAGGTCCGCGTCACTCGAATCAACTACCTTTAACGGACACGACACGTAGCGAGAGTTTCAGTAACTTTGGCCATATGACAGTTACCTATATCGGTGATTCTGGACGTGTCTACTCGACAATTTCCGTCGGCGGGGAGACCCTTTCGCCAGTACCAGGGCAAAACTACAACATAGAGGACCCAGGCGATGGCCGCTGGATCAGCGCATCCACGTCCAACGCGGGAGTGACGACACCGCCGAAGAATGCCGAAAATCCCCCCGCAGACTCCTTAGAAGGGAATGAGAACTAATGGCTCTCGCGTACGCATCGAGGAATGGTTATCTAGCCCTCATCAAAGAGGTCACGTACGGGACGACCCCCGCATCAGGTACCGCTACCTTTATTCCCGTTGACGCGGATGTCGCTCTCGCACTGGGACAGAAGTTTCTTGCTAATGAGGCCCTCGTAGGGTCACCAGTCGCCACCATCGACCAGGTGCAAGGAGTCAGGTCGGACGATATCACCTTCAAGTGCGGCCTTTACGCGGATTCCTTCCCGCTGCTGATCGCCGCCGCATTGGGCGGGACAGACACGGTGACCGGCGTAGGTCCGTACACCCACGTGATCAAATTGCTGAACTCGGCCAGTACCGGCTCACAACCCCCTTCGTTCTCCGTCATGCTCTTCGACGGAGCGAACTACTGGACTATGGCCGGATGTCGCCTGGACACCATCGAGATACCCTTCGCATCAGACGGGGTTACCGACGCGACGGTGAAGTTCATCGGCAACCCTGCTACCTCGGCCACGTCGGCGCCCACGGTCTTTGCTACGCCATCGTGGAGTTCGGTCGTCATGATCCCAGGTTGGTCGGTTGCCGTGACGGTGGCGACCGTGTCGCTGGCCTACATCCAGTCAGGTTCGCTGCTTATCTCTCGTGGTACGACCGCCCTGTTCACAGAGGGGACTCAGACCGCGTACGTCAACTTCGCTGGGCCTATCAAAGTAACTGGAAAGATGACCGCCGTCGTTGCGACCCAGTCCGACCCTTGGACCGCCGCATCACCGGCTCAGGCTCTCACCCGCGACCCCGTGGCGACGGTTCTCACCTTCACGGACACGAACGACACGAACACCCCGACCATTTCGTTCACGATGACCAAGACTCAGTTCATGGAACCGAAGCGCACCCAAGGAAAGCTCTACACGGAAGTAGAGGCCAACTTCGAGGCCGTCTCGAACCCCACGGATGCATCGACTGGATTCTCTCCCATCGCGTCGACGACTATCAACAACACCTCGGCGGCGTACAACTAGACTTCCTGAGAAAGGAGGACTATGCAAAACGTCGTACTTTCCACGGGTCAAATCGCCGTCCTGCGTTCCGTTGACGAACTCACTGAGGGCCAGAGCCGTAAGATCGAGATAGCCCGCGCTCGAAGTGGCGCGGTTATACAGAAATTCCAAAAGCCCATCTATATCGACGCCAATGGTGAGGACACATTTGATGCCACCCCGTCACCCACTACTCGCGTTGGAGTCCCTACGTCGGCTCTCGACGAGGTGTCGGACGAGGATTGGGAGAGGATAAACGGGTTTTCCGATGTCCTCATCAATGAAATGACGGTATCCCTCGACGGCTCACCTGTAGTGAACCCGTCAGAACTCAAGAAGTCGGTATACGGTGCTCTTTCAGACGCCGTCTCGTCGCAATACGCCAGTAAGCAGGTTTCCGTGGATGGACCCGATGAGAAGGTCAACCCTTTAGCCGGAGCCGTCGAATCAACCGACTCTTCGTCGGTGAACCCGATCTAGAAGTTGTGTCGTACTGGCGAGAGTATGACTTTCGCAAACGGTTCGGCGGCTCTCATCAGGACTTTCTATCGCAACCCGTTGAGGTAACATTGTGGTTGATTGAGATAGATCGGGCGGCGAATGACCAGAATAGAAGTTAGCGGAATCAACAAGTTCGCTGACGAACTCGCGGGGAAGAGGCACGCCGTCGACCGAGCGGCCCGAAACATTGTGACGAAGGGTCGGCTCATCGTCGCCACCAAGGCGCGAAAGGTCTTTCGCCCGTACCCAGGGGGAAGGAAAATGGCCAAGAGCGGCAACACCTATTACGTCTTCGTCCCCCCGTTCAGTGCCACACCCCCGAAACCGACGAATAGGTCGGGACATCTTCAAGAATCCATCGCTGGGGGACCAGTAGTCAGAATGGGGCCAACCGCATGGGCGGGGATGGTTGGAACATCGGAAACGTACGCCAGATATGTGGAGTTCGGAACCAAGTTCATGGCCAAAGAGCCTTTCTTGAAGACAGGTCTTCGCAACTCTCGCGGGGACCTTCAGGAACTCGCTGAAGCCGAGTGGGAAGAGGCGGTTCGCTGATGGCGTTTGGTTCACTGTCATCCGTTACGGCCACACTGATCGCCGACACCAGGGAATTTTCGGCAAAGATCGACGAGGCTCAGGCCAAAATGGAAGGTTTCGGGAAGACCTCCGAGACCGTTGGCCAGAAATTCACCAAGTTTGGCAACATGGCCGCGAATGCCGTCATCGGCGCGGGCGCGGCGATCGTAGGGTTTTCCGTCGATGAGGCGTTCAAGTTCCAAGAGGCGATGGACAGACTTCAAAACGCGACGGGAATGACGGATAAGCAGATCAAGGCTCTTGGCCAAACGATAATTCAGGTGTCCGACTTGACTGGTTCCTCTACGGCTGATCTCGCCACCTCTATGGCGAACATAGAGCAGGCGGGGATACGCGGGGCCAAGGCTACAGAACTCATGACCGTCGCCGCGAAGGCGGCACTCGCTACCAACACCAACGTTGTGGACGTGACTCACGCTCTCGTCGCCGCCCAGTCCCTTCAGATCGCCAAGGGAGAAGATATCGCCAATCTGACGGGGATACTTGTCGCTGGTTCACATGCCTACGTAGGTGGCCTCGATGCTGAAGTGTCGATGCTCCAAGGGAAGGTAGGTGTAGCCCTCGCCAACTACCACATCGGGCTGAAGACCTCCATCGAGCTTGGTTCAGTTTTCGCCAAGATTGGACTCCCCACTCGATCCATAACGTCGTTCATCAATGGGCTGGGGAAACTTGAAGCGCCCATGACCACTCTTTCCACCACATCGAAGGGTGTAACGGAGAAACTATCGACCTACTATCTCTCGCTAGAGCACGTGGGACTCAGTCAGGCGAAACTCGCATCTGACTTGCGGGTTGGCAATATCGCGGGGCTTTTGACCCAGATAAAGGACGCCGCTGCCGCATCGCATCAACCTCTGTCCGAACTGATGAACGTCGTCTTTGGGGCCACCGGAGGGGCCACCGGCTCATTACTCGCCAACTCCTCAGCGGCGATAAATCAGGTACAAAAGGCTCTCAACGGAGCGGGCGGGAACTCTCTCAACAAAGCGTTCGAGACGGCCTCGGAACAGTTCGGCAACAAACTGCACATCATAGAGAACAACCTGAAGAACTCCGCCGCGCAGTTCGGTCTCATTCTCATGCCCTACATCTCAGACGCGGCGACGTTCATAGAGAACGCGCTGACCAGCCTCGAAAAGCACCCCGTCGAGCGAAAGGCACTCGAAATCGACCTCGGGGTTACGGTGGCCGCAGCGATAGGACTCAAAATAGCCAACGCGCTACAGTCCGCGACGCAGGTATCCCTTCTCGGCGAGATAGCGGCGAACACCGCCGCTACCGCTGGCGAGGGGGGGGCGAAGGTCGCGTCACTCGGAGCGGCAGAGACGGCGGCTGGCGGAGGGGCGTTGCTCGCGGGGGCCAGGGCCGCCGGTGGGATTTTCGGTGCGGCGGCACTCGCGACGTTGGCAACGCAGGAACTCAACAAAAGCAAGAACGTCCCGTGGTGGGATCCCGCCAAACTTGTGGCGTCTGCCGTAACTGCGGCGGCCCATGCGGCGTCGATAGCCTATGACGACGTTACCGGGACGGGGAAAAAAGGTACGGCTCGGGGCTCGAAGACCCTGACCATGAACAATAAACTCAGGATCATCAAGTAATGGACCACAACCTAGACGGGAACATCGTTGTCAACAACGAAATAGAGATAAGTGCCGAGGCCATCGGCCAACTTCTCGTCGCTAACCCCGTGTTCGTCAAGTCAGTCGCCCTCGTGGTGTGGAATGAATTGATCCGAATGGGCAGGTCCAAGGGGAATCTCTTCGGGAAGTGGGCGCAGCGTCCCCTACCGTCCGGAGTGGTCAACCAGCCAACAGGAACGAAGAGGCTGGGATGACCCAGATACCCTACCTGCCGGTCTTTGACGTGTACATGGCCTTCAACCCGACCTATTCGGGCGCGACCCTTTTCGCGGCCCCTCAGCAGGCTCTACCAGCGTCGGGCGCGTCAAATTCCTACTGGACGAACGTCTCTGCGTACCTACGAGACTTCACGACCAACTCGGGGAAGCAACACTACCTCGACAGGGTGGAGGCAGGAACCCTGAGGGCGACCTTTAACGGCAGAACGGGTTTCTTCTTCAACGGAGCAGCTCCGTCCGGTGGTGTAGACGGGAATGGAACGGGTTACGTCATCCAGCCACGACTACCCATCGCCATAACTGCGACGTGGTCGTCTACCACCTACCCCGTGTTCTGGGGAGTGATCGACAACGTCCAAGAGCAGGTGACCAATCAGGTGGACGTGGACCTCTTGGTGGACGCCAGCGATCTCACGAAGTACCTCTCGCTTTGCTACATGACCCGACAGAGTTTCTGGCCCACCTACGCCCAGTCCACCAGCGCGCAGGCGTGGTACCGTATGGGCACACCGTCACTCGCCACGGTCACCAACGCCGTCGGCGGGGGGACAACCGTCACCTACACGGCTCAGAACACCTTCACGGCAGGTCAGAACGTCACCGTCACCGGACTCGGCACGGGGTCGGGGTCGTCGCTGAATCTCAACAACGTGGTAATAGCCTCGGCAAGCGCGTCACAGTTCACGGTGACCAATTCCACGGTCGGCCAGTCGTCGGGAACTGGAACAGCCTATCGAACGATAATCACAGATCAGATGGGGGGAACGTCGGGCAACTATCTGGGGGCAGTGTCGTGGCCCACGTATGGAGCGATGATCTACGATACGAACTCCTGCGTCGATCTGACCAATGGCTCGTCGGCTGCGACAGGTCTGGCTAGATTCCCCGCGTTCACCTCTAGTGAGGGAGGGTTGGACTTTTGGGTTTTGGGGCAGAACATAGCCGGTTCAATCATTGCCCAGGGCATCAACACGGGGTCGAACTACATTCTTCTGGAATGCACGTCGTCGGGTCTGTACCAGATATCGGTAGCGGGCACCCTCTACACCTCGTCGGTACAGATCAATGATGGTTATTGGCACCACGTAGGGATCGTCGACAACGGGTCGGGCACGCTACAGGGTTATGTGGACGGGGCGTTCTTCTCTATAGGCTCTGGAACGCACTGGACCGCCCCTACCAACCTCGCTATCGGGAACACCAGCCCTCTCCTTGGAGGGCTGAACGCCTACGTCGATGAGGTAGTGGTTTCCAACACGTCGAGCCTGTCAACTCTTCAGAACGAGATCAAATCACGGTACCGTGCGGGAACCCTCTTGCAACTTGGGTTCCCCGTGACCAGCGCAACGGTTCTTTCCGGTGACCGGATCGCTGAAGTGCTGCTTTTGGCGGGATTTGGGAGCATCGTCAACGGAGCCATCGTCCTCCCGTCGAACTTCTACTATATCAACAACGGTAGTGCGTGGGTCAACGGGACATCGGGAAACGGTTTCGTAGGGTGCGAGCCGTGGTACTGGGACTCACCGATAACCGAATCCACCGCGCTCGATCTCATCGGCCAGATTTGCGACACCGACATAGGATCATTCGTCCAGTCGCCAAAAGGCACCGTCAACTTCTACAACCAATCGTTCTACGGCACGTGGACGTGGACCGTCTCCACTTCGTCGGGAACGTGGTCGCCCAATAGTTACTCGCCCGCAAGTGATCACATCTGGACTGACGACGGCTCAGGATACGCATACGACGGTCCTACGTTGCAAGTGAACCGAGACGACGCGGATACCTGGACACTCGTCAAAATCACCCCTCAGGCCGGTGTGGACCAAATCTACGAGAACTCCTCGGCTGAAGCGCGATGGGGTCTCTCTACCCTCACTAAGACCGGAACGATTCCAACGGCCCTGACGTACGCCCTTTCCGCCGCCAACTTCCTCGGTTACCTGTTTAGAAGTCCCCTTCCGAGAGTGTCCAACGTCGAACTCTGGTCCGAGACCAACAACGGGGCCTACAACACGGCCATAGTAGGGGCGGTTCTGGGGGACGTGGTGGAATTCAAAAGAACCTCCCCTAACGCCTCTACCGGGGGGACGTACCCTACCCAGATGGGCCGGATAGATCAGAACATGGTCATAGAGGCCAAGTCCCTTGAATTCGTGGCCGACCCAGGCACCCTACGAGCCTCGTTCACCCTCGACCCGTATCCGGTGAGGTCATAGTGCCTAATATCCCGAATACCTCGACCGCTGGGCTTGTCCTCACCTCTCGGGGAACGGGACTCAATGATTCGGTCTGGTCATCAGTGGGGACCGCGCAGTATTACGACTCACAGACCTATTCGATTTCGGGTCTTTTGGCTGCGTGGAGCTCGGGAGCCAGTAACTACCTCCCGTCATTCTTTTACGCCGTCCAACCAGGGCAGACAGTGACATTGGCTGGGGTGTGCGGGATGGTTCACGGGGGAACCTCGATAACCTATTCGGTATACCGTGGAACGGGCGGCGTGGCACTTCCAGGTTCGTCCATCGGCGGACTAACCGGACTTACTGCGTCAACTTCAGTGCCAACGTCGCTCACCGCTCCTACCTCGACGGTCACGCTCGGGACATTGGATTACTTCAACATCCAGATAACGGGCATTTCCGGCACCCCTGACGGCGGAACGGTCACCTTCGTGTTCCAGGTGACGACCTAGTGAGCACCGTCTACGTATCGAACAACGGCAACGGCACCGTCTCTGTGGTCGATACTGGGTCCAACACCATCACTGGCACCATCACAGTGGGAAGCAGCCCCAAGGGGATAGCGGTTACCCCTGACGGCTCACAGGTCTGGGTGTGCAACAACGTCTCGGCGGGGTCGGTTTCGGTAATATCAACCTCGTCAAATACTGTGATCGCCACAATCACGGGAATCTCTTACCCTGCGTCCATATGTTTCACCCGTGACGGTCTGTATGCGTTCGTCGGCTCAGACACCGTGACCACGATTTACAAAATTTCCGTCTCATCGCGGACGGTGGTCACCTCCACCAACATCGCCAACGCCTACTACGGCATCACCGTCGACCCGACCAACACCTACATCTACCCCGTAGTCGGGGGTGCGTATCAGGTAAAAGAGGTTTCCATATCTACCGACACGCTGAATGCCACACGGCCCTCGACGCTGCTGGGGGGGTACGCCTACGCGATAGGGACGGACTCAACTGGGGCGAACATCCTCGCCACTGGCCCTGGCGAAAACGTCTACACCATCAACAGATCGAGCAACACCGTCACCTACACCTACGGGTCCACGGGGATGGGTTCATCTCAGTACGGGTCGGTGTCGAACTCCACGTTCCTCCATTGGTATGTGGTGAATGATGGAGTTCTCGCCGATGTCCTGGTAAACTCGCACTCCCTTGCTCCGCACACGTTCGCGAGTGGACACACCACTGGCGGGGTGGCGATAACCAACGACGACGCCCACCTCTACGTCGCCGACCAGACCGCCAACTCTCTCATCTATTTGACCGTCAACGCGGTAGTGACCACCACCATCACGGGGTTCTCTACTCCGTGGGGGGTGGCGATTACCCCCGCTCCCCCTGCGACCATGCAACTAGTGATGCTCACCTAGAGAAAACGGACACGAAACTGCCGCTGCCGGTCCCTAAACTAAAGTAGAACAAGGAGAATCAATGGCGCTGACCTACCTAACCAACACGACGGCGAATGCGGCGATAGCGGCTATCGTCCCGTCTGCCACCAACGTCGCCCTCTCTCTGCACACGGGATCACCAGGGAACACCGGAGCCAACGAAGAGACTGGTACGGGTTACATCTACCAGACGATTCAGTACGGTGCGGCCAGCGCCGGAATCGAATTAGGCCCAACCTCGACGGCTTCATTCACCGCGACCGGATGGACGGGGACCCTCGGCTACTTCGGTACGTGGAACTCAGCGCACTCCACCTGGTACTGCGGAGGGGCGTTGACATCTTCGCTCACCCCTCCATCGTCGTGCACCGTGATCGTATCAGTTTCGGGAATCTCGATCTCAGTTCAGGGATAGGACCATCATGAAAAAGACCAAGACCGGCGTCAACCCAGACGGAAGCGATCACTTCACGTACGACTTCTCGGATCACCCAGGAATGCAAGACGACGACGTGACGAAGCACACGCACGTTCTCATCATCACCCCGGACGGAATAAACGGGACCGTCTCCACAGCAGATGGGACCACGTACGATCTCAGCGACAAGTGGATCGCAGTAGCAACCGAGCACGCTGACGAGGTAGCCGCAAACATTCACACGACGGCTCTGGCCCTTGGCTACACCGCCGACCAAGTGCCGTCCGTAGGCCCAATTCAGGCCGCTCGCGATGCGTTCCTAGCGGCAGGCTGGACGCCCTCGGCGTGATTGCTCTTGGCGTCTCGTCTTCCCTCAATGCGGTAGCGACGACGGGGTCCACTGTCACCTACACGGTTACCGGGGCGTTGATGTCGAACGCGTCCCCTCCTGTCGTCACGTCCTACGAAGTTCTCGCGCAGGGACAGATAGCGGCCAGTGCGGGGGCGTTGTTCAGTACGTCCAGTTCGCAAACGGCGTTGGTATCTGACATCCACCTGCTCAACACATCAGCGTCGGCGGTACAGACGGTATCGCTCTACATCGCCGGAACGGCGACAACGAACCAAATCAATACCCTGATAATTCCCATTGCGGGATGGGCGCACTACGAAGCCGGTAACGGGTGGATCGTCTACAACTCTGTAGGAACGCCGGTCACGGGTTCGTCGGTTGGCGGAGCCCTCGGCACGCCAGCAACAGCGAGCCAAGCAGCGGCGACGATGACCGCAGGATCGGCCAACATCGTCCCCGGGTCGCTCTTCCAACTTCCCACCGGATCACTGGTAGCGGGATCAACGTTTCGTTGGACCATCAACCTATCCAAAACTGCGGCGGGAACGGCCACGTTCACCGTTACGGTGAAGTTCGGTACGGCAGGGACCACATCTGACGCGGCTATCGCCACGTGGACTTCGGGCACCAACACGGCGATAATCGACTACGGGCTGCTCGTAGTCACGTGCAATATTCTCACGACGGGGTCAGGGGGTACAGCCAACTGCCTCGCGTACTACAGCCACAACCCCGGCGTCGTCGCCACGGGACTCGGGTTGATCGGTGTCGTCCCAGGTTCGACGGCCACCCTCAACACCACCTCGGCCTCTCCCTACTTCCACATTGACGTTACGCCGGGCTCATCGGCAGTAATGGTGGGAAACGCCATAGCCGAGCGTCTGGCGTAAGAAATGTCCACGCCATCGTCGGCGTCGTGGTTCTTTGGTGCGCCGGACCCGTTCGACGACTTCGCTGGTCCCCTTGCACAAGTAGCGACCAGTTACGGAGCCGTTGGTTCTGGGGGATTCTCTTACTCGGGTTCTGCCACGGCGAGCCCCGTGGCGTCATCATCGACGACGTACGCCTACACGGGAGCTGCGGGGGCATCCCTGGTGACATCGGGTGCATCCTCCTACCCCTTCGCCGCGTCAGCCGCGGCGTCCCCGTCGGTAGGGACAGCCACCACTTATTCCTATTCGGGCAACGCGAGCCTTCAGTTCCAGGTATCTGCCTCGGGTGCGTATCCCTTTTTGGGTTCAGCCTCGGCGAGTCCGGTAGTTTCCTCGGTGACCAGTTACCCGTTCCTCGGTGCGTCGTCGCTTTCCATCAAAGTCGCCTCAACCGTGTCGTACACCTACTCGGGGGCTGCGGGGATTGCCCTAAATATTGGCTCCTCGACGACGTTCTCCTACTCTGGGTCGGCGTCGGTAAAACTTGCCACGAGCGGGTCAGGTCCATACCTCTTCGCGGGCTCCCTGTCCGTATCCGTTCAAGTACTTGGGTCTTCGCAGTTCCTCTATCTCGGGTACGGCTCGGCGAGTCCGGTCGTGTCCTCTGCATCCTCCTACCCCTTCGCCGCGTCAGCCGCGGCGTCCCCGTCGGTAGGGGGGATGGGGCCGTACCTGTACTCGGGTTCTGCCACGGCGAACATAGGGTCGGATTCCTACTACGTCACGGGATCGGCGAAGTACCTGTTTTCCTCCACTGGGCAAGTGAGTCCCGTCATCGCGGGCGTCGCAGTCTACCTGTATTCCGGCTTGGCGGTCGGGGTTCTCAAGTTCATCGGGATACCAGGCACCGCGTCCAGTTCCACCGCTGCCGCAGTGGTTCGCGGATCGCTGATTTCGGGTCTTGTCGCTGGTTCGGTGAGATATCCGCTGCTTAGGGGCAGTACAATTGGGCCAAGCGTTCGAGGCGCGACCAAGTCGGCGGCGGTCCGTGGGATGACTGAGGTTTAGATGGCAACAACGAATTATGTCTACACGTCGGGAACCGTCGTGCGCGTCGGGACCGACCCGACATTCAGCCCGCCAGGAGCACCGTTCACTAGTATTTCGGGCGTTCTCGTCAACCCTGACGTGGTCACCTTCAGTTACTCCTACCAAGGTCAGACGGTCGTGACCTACACATGGACAAACGGGCAGGTACCCCCTGATCCGTCGTACAAGATCGTAAAGGATTCTACAGGAGTCTTCCACATTGACATCGACACCACGGGATACGAAGGTGTGTGCATCTACACGTGGGAAGGGGCACCAGGGTTGAGCGGGCTTGACGCCACCAAGACTCAGGTCGTGGCTGCGGGAACGTTCACGGTATCACCGAACCCTCTCTAGATCCGCCATTTTTGCTCATTGACGTGCGAGAATGCAAGGTAATGAACCCACAGGACGCCGAATGCCGAAAGCGCGGAATCCCTTGTAACTGGTTCTTCGATTATGAGAACATCGCCAATCCGAATCATCCTCTCGGGCGGGTTCCAAAAGCGTGTGTCGACGCTTGCGCGAATTGCTCCATCCGTGTCGAATGCCTCGACTGGGCGTTGAGCCACGAACTGCACGGATATTGGGCCGGGACTCGCAAGAACGCGCGCCAGAAACTCCGTAAAACTCTAGGGGTGAGGCTTATTCGTAGCGAGTCGTCGCCTCCGTGGTGGGATGAGGACACTACTTGGGTGTAGGCTGACCCGTACCTAGTGGAGCGAGGGGTTATGACGGCGATAATGGAAGGTCAGTGAGATTTCGGCTGGTGGCGTTGGCCACCGTGTCGCTACTGCTCTCCCTCCCCGCAGGGGCATCGAGGCCGTTGGTCAGTTCGACCATCATGGCCAAGGTAGTGAAGGTCGCCCAGTGCGAGACCCATGGAAAATGGAACTCGCGTGGTCCCGTATACCAAGGGGGACTAGGATGGCTTCATTCGACGTGGTTGGACTACCGTGCTCCGTCGTTCCCCTTGGATATGTCAAATGCGACCCCTCAGCAACAGGCATGGGCGATGGACCGATTCGTCTCTCAGACCCTTCATTACTGGCCGCACCAGAATTATCCGATGACGTGCGGCGGCGGGTACTGACAACGGCTACAATAACGGTGATCCGTTTATCCCTTTACGGATCAGCACCTTTCCACTGGTGACAAGACCCCCTAGCGCCCCCTGCTAGGGGGTCTTGTGCGTGCCAAGTCGATCCACCGCTATAGACTAGACACCCGTCTACAACCCTGCTACACTTCAACCAACCCAGTGGAAAGGAAATGAAATGGACATCGAAGTAACTGAGTCGCTGACAGAATTCCTGTTGAGCGAGGGGGAGCCAGAAGACTTCAACAACTCTGGCTTCGTCATCACGACGGAGGACCAAGCGATATGGGCGATGCGCAAACTAGCGGACGCTCAACGAAAGATAGACGCGATCACTCTGCGAGCTGAGACCGAACGTCGACGGATAAACGCATGGGAGGACCAATCGACGAAACCGTTTTCTTCGACGGTGGAGTATTTCGCTGGACTCCTCGGGTCGTACGCCACATGCCAGCGTGACGAGGGGGTGAAACACCTCTCGTACCCTGACGGATATGTGCAGACACGGGCAACACAGGACAAGGTGGTGGTCGCCGACAACGAAAAGTTCGTTGACTGGGCTATCTCCACGGGACATCAGTCGTGGATCAGGACCCATAGCGAGGCAGATTTGGGCTTTATAAAGTCCATCGCTCAGTTTTCTGACGAGAATGTCATATCTGACACGGGGGAGGTAGTCGAAGGGCTGCGCCACATCCCCGCTGGCGTATCGGTGTCCATAAAGGTGAGTGAGTGATGCAGAGCGAACAGATCAACGAACTTTCCGCCGCACTCGTCGCCTTTCAGGGGGAGATGGGGACGGTTCCCAAGGGGTCGGTAAACCCGTTCTTCAAATCCAAGTACGCCGACCTTGCCGATGTGAAAGTGGCCGCAAGCCCAGTCGCGGCCAAGCATGGGTTAGCAGTCACCCAATTCCCGACCACCCAGGACGGAGAACCCGCATTGATGTCGATGCTGGTTCACTCGTCAGGGCAGTGGATATCGGACGTTGCTAAGTTGATGGTAAAGACCACCGACCCACAAGGGCAGGGATCTGGACTGACGTACATGAGACGCTACGCATACTGTTCAATCCTCGGAATTGTGGCTGACGAAGACGACGACGGGAACAAAGGGTCTAGTAAGCCCGTAGAGCGTCCCTCTGGACAATCACAGGGAAACCCTAGCGACCCGAGACTAGAGGCGATTTTGGCCGCTGAGGGGTCGGGGAACACCTTCGTCGATGACATCTGCGCCAAGTACCGCCAGTACGGGAAACTTTCTGAGAACCAGATCGCAAAGGCGTTCGAGGCGGCGACCAAGCCGCGAAATCCCGTGCGCATCGAAGATTCAGACCGTCAAGCGCAATTGATACGCATAATCTCGGGATTCACCGACGAGCAGAAGGCCGAACTGTCGGACCACTGGGACGACAAGGGACTTCCTTCCATCCGTACGGGGATGAATACTGAACAACTAGACAAGGCAGAGAGCCTGGTGCGGTTTCTCTCCAACCCCGCCGGAGAGTAGTACTCTCGTTTCACCTCATCAACGCATAAAGCCCAGAGATTGTCTCTCTGGGCTTTATGCGGCTATCCCGTGAAAGGTCGCCAAGTGATTCTATCAGCAGTCTTAAGACGCAGGTGCGAAAAGTGAGTGTCCGCGTCCAAACCTACGTATGGCAGCTGAAACTTACCCCTACCCAAAAACTCGTGGCGATAGCGTTGGCCGACCACTGCCACGATGACGGGTCAGAGGCCCGCCCGAGTCAAGAAACCATCTGCAAAAAGACCGGACTTGGTATTACCGCAGTGAGAAGAACTCTCCACCAGCTCGTCGACCTGGGGGTGATGATCCTAGATCGTCCGTCGAGCCAACATCGGGCAAATTGCTACATGTTCTTGATACCTAACGGGTTCGCGACCATCAGACCGTCACGAGAGGTGGGTCTGGCCCCAGACCGTCCCTTGGGTTCCCAGACCGTCCCCTCAGTCCGTCCAGACCGTCACGAGGGGACGCCTAACCATAAAGAACCATCATTAGAAACCGGACAAACGGAGATTGTTGATTTGTTGGCTATCCGAGCAACCAACGACAGAATATTCAATCGTAAAAGAACTTAACTATAGACTAGACACCCGTCTACAACCCTGCTACACTTCAACCAACCCAGTGGAAAGGAAATGAAATGGACATAATCACTTGCCCAGACTGCGGAACCTCGGAGAATGTTCACGCGACAGAAAAGGGGTATTTGTGCGCACTCTGTCTTGCTCATTGGCCTTACGACCATCGTGAGGCTTGCTGCGAACCTGACTTCGACTACGAGAAGGGAAAGTACGTTCACGGGCCGGACTGCCGAGCATGGTTCATGGCCGAAGGCGACCGGCTGATCGAAGAGTTGAAGAAGAGCATCAACAACCTGAGGGAGTTGGTCGGAGAATGAATATCGAAACAAAATTCGGAATTGGTGACCGTAGTGACTATGGGGTTGTGTCAGATGTCGAGATATATGTGAGCGATGGAGAGATCGTAATTAAATACTGGCACCGAAACGGAGTTGAGTGGATACCCGAGGATGAAATGTCCATGATTTCATTAGCGTGTAAACACACTATCCCTGAGGTCGAGGTTCGATGAGAGATATTCCACTGGATCTACAACGACAAGGAGCGCTAGATGTTCTGTCAGAGGATTGGATTGGAGGGGGTATGAAATACAAGGAACAACTGACCAAGGAGAACACAATGAACGTATTGAAACTAACCGCTAAGGACTTCAAGAATGGCGAGTACGTCGGAACAGAGACGTTCGATGCCGAGTATCAAGGCTCAGTGGAGATCGAGGGTTCGCTCGGCTATCAACAGATAAGTCGTATCTGGTGTTCGGGCTCACTGTATATAGAGGCGGGCACGTCCATCAAGGCGGGCTCGTATATCAAGGCGGGCTCGTTCATCAAGGCGGGCTCGTTCATCGAGGCGGGCACGTCCATCAAGGCGGGCTCGTATATCAAGGCGGGCTCGTTCATCAAGGCGGGCTCGTTCATCGAGGCGGGCTCGTCCATCGAGGCGGGC
>Ga0316221_1000873_pt1 | contig 35212 bp, 36 predicted proteins | sample TBH18007metaG_FD_206003 | JGI IMG/M metagenome (GOLD analysis project Ga0316221, IMG submission 206003) | Freshwater microbial communities from Trout Bog Lake, Wisconsin, USA - TBH18007 | ecosystem: Environmental > Aquatic > Freshwater > Lake > Hypolimnion/Profundal zone | place: USA: Wisconsin... | reverse complement strand
AACAACTAAAAGGTCTACCAGATGGAATGAAAGCAGATAAATCGGGTAACCTGTTTGCTGCCGGCCCGGGTGGCATCTGGATATTTTCTAATCAGGGTAAATTGATCGGCAAAATCATCATACCGGGAATACCAGTTTCAAATTGTGCTTTATCCGGAGATGAAAAAACATTGTATATTACTAATGATATGAATGTTCTCAGGGTAAAGATGAGGCAATAATGTTCCAAATTTTATATACAGTAACCATCTGAGATGAATAATTTCCTGGCATGAATATGTGTTAATGCGCTGAGCAGATTCCGTTTGATAACAGGTATTGGTATGGTTTCAAATACAGCTCCTTACTAATTGATCTAAATTCCATTCATGAATTTTTTGGTGATCATTTTTGCCATTGCACTACAAGTCTTTCTAACCATAAAGAAAGTAAGCCCTTTTTTATCCTTGCTACTGGTAGCGATTGTTTCCGGCCTACTCCTGGGCATGCCTCCCGCTGAATTATTGGGTTCTGTTGAAAAAGGAGTGGGTAGTACATTGGGTGGACTAGCCCTGATATTATGTTTGGGTGCTACGCTGGGTAAAATACTTGAAATAAGCGGGGCAGCAGAACAGGTATCTCTTACCTTGATCCGGAGTTTTGGCGAAAAGAATATTCAATGGGCCATTATGATTACCGGGTTCCTGATAGGCATACCCATTTATTACAACGCAGGCTTCGTGATATTGGTTCCGCTGGTTTTTTCCATTGCAAAAAGAACAGGGCTGCCCTTACTCTATATTGCCATTCCCATGGCAGCCGCGTTGTCAACAACCCATTGCTTTTTACCTCCTCATCCCGGGCCGGTTGTTTTAGTGAATGCATTTCATGCCAATATGGGGCAAACCCTTGTGTATGGTATCCTGATAGCGATACCTGCCGTAATAGTAGCAGGTCCTTTACTAGGAAAATTACTAAAGCCGGTACAGGTAACTGTCAATGATCTCTTTGGCGGAACCAGTCAGTCGGTAACTACACTCCCCCACCCGGTCCCCAGTTTTTTTGTAGCCCTGTTACCTGTATTCCTAATCACATTATCTGTTATTGCGAATGCCTTTCTGGATAAAGGAAATATAGTAAGGACCGTGTTATCATTTACAGGCGATTCAACGATTGCATTATTAACAGCGGTTATTGCTGCTATGTATTATTTCGGAATCAGAAAGCATAAACCAATGCCAGAAATTATGCAATGGGTGAATGAGGGGATATCAGGTATCGCCATGATATTACTAATCATTACTGCAGGAGGCGTATTTAAACAGGTGCTGATTGACAGTGGTACCGGGGCGTATATCGCCTCCTTTAGTAGTAAGTTACAATTACCTCCCTTATTATTTGCCTGGATCATTACCGCTCTTTTACGGGTAACATTGGGTTCGGCAACAGTTGCGGGTTTAACGGCTGCAGGCATTGTTGCTCCATTACTGGCAATGGGCAATATCTCTCCTGAATTAATGGTATTAGCCGTAGGTGCGGGAAGTGTATTTGGGTCGCATATTAATGACTCTGGCTTCTGGATGTTTAAGGAATTTTTTAAGCTTAGCCTTAAACAAACCTTTCTCTCCTGGACACTTATGGAAACAATTATTTCTATTTTGGGTTTAGCAGGTGTATTAATTATTCAGTTATTGATAAAACACTGAATACCTTATAATGATTTTCATCAGAGAATCCCTATCATTCGATAATAAAAAATTTCATAATCACGCTGATTGAACAAACTTAAAACAGGTCATCCATTCTTAAGATTGAATATAGGTTTGCAAGTGTGAAATCGTTTCCTGCTGATTTGAAATGGTTTCAGTAACTACATCATTAATAGAAATAATTCCGGCTAGTTTTCCATTTTCAATTACAGGCAGATAACGGATATGTTTTTCAGATAGTAACTGCATACAGGTTTCTACTGTATCGGATTGTTTTATGGAAGGAAATTCTTTGGTCATAATTTCCCCCACGGGTGTATCACTTGAGTGGCGATTCATTAATATCACTTTTCTGGAATAATCTCTTTCTGTCATAATCCCCAGAAAGGAATCATTTTCCATTACTACAACAGAGCCAATATTCTGTTCAGACATGATTCGCAAAGCTTCGATCACGGTAGTGCCTGGATTTACAGAAGTTACCTGGTTACCTTTTCTTTTTAGTATATCACTAACTTTTCTCATACGACGCAATTTTATCCATAAGTTAAACATAAAATTCGGGAATTGCAAACCCGATTTATATGACTTTACTGCTATTTCTTACTGAATTTTGTCAGTAGAAAAGGAGAATATCCCTATTTTTATAGGGCAACGATTTGATTACCAACCTCTGTAAAAGAAAGAAACCCTTCAAACAAAAACTAAAAGCCGTATGAAAAAAAAACTCCTAGCCTTTACATTATTACTGTGCATGGTATTCGCCACATTTGCCCAGGATAAAAAAGCAGAACAGCCTAAAACAGGCCCGGCTAATAAATCCGCCAGTACTGCAAAACCTGCTACTCCAGCAAAACCTGCAGCTGCACCAACAGCAGTCAGAAAAGATGGCAAACCTGATATGCGGTATAAAGCAAACAAAGAAGCGGCCAAGCCTACCGGTCCGTTGCGGAAAGATGGCAAACCCGATATGCGTTACAAAGCCAATAAAGAAGCGGCTAAACAAGAAGGTCCAAAGAAAAAAGATGGTACTCCTGATAAAAGATTCAAGGAAAATAAAGAAGGGGAGAGAAAAAAAGGATAATACCCGGTTACCCATAAAAAATGCCGTCATTATATGATGGCATTTTTTATTCGGTTACACTAAGAGAAGCTATTGTTTTTGCTGAAAGCCATCCGCTTGTCCAGGCATTCTGAAAATTAAATCCCCCGGTAATCCCATCAATATCCATCACCTCCCCTGCGAAAAACAAATTTGGTGTCATTTTACTTTGCATAGTATTGGGATCGATTTCACTTAGTTTGATTCCACCACAGGTAACAAATTCTTCTTTAAAAGTAGTTTTCCCTTTGATACCGAATTCCTGTGTGCAAATATTTTTGATCAACCTGTTTTGCTCTTTCGCTGGCAGATCCCCCCATCGCGTATCCGCTTCAATTCCGCTGGATGAAAGCAGGTATAGCCATAGGCGGCCGGGTAATCCAAAAGGATTCCTATTTCCTAGTTTCTGCGACGCCAATTCTTCCCTAAATGATTGCCAGTCGCTTCGCAAATCCTGTTCCCGATAATCTGGCAACCAATTCACCAGTATTGTAAAATGATATTTTTTATCGGCCAGCTCTCTGGCGCCCCAGGCTGATAAACGAAGAATAACAGGCCCGCTCATTCCCCAATGCGTAATGAGTAATGGCCCTTGTTCCACTAATTTGGTGCCCATTACTTTTACCATCACTTTATCAACACTCACTCCCATTAACTGTGTAATAGAATTTCCAGGTATATTAAAAGTAAATAGAGAAGGTACGGGCTCCTCGATGGTATGACCCGTTGTTGTTAGCCAGTCAAACATAGCCGATTTAGGATAACCGCCACTGGCTACGCAGAGAAAATCTGTATGTACTGTAGCAAGCTGCGTATTTAATTGAAAACCATTTTCCTTTTTCTCAATGCTTATTACTTCAGATCGGAGTTTAATAGCTACACCATACTTATCCGCTTCTTTTAATAAGCATTGGATAATGGTTTGTGAATCATCCGTGTCAGGAAACATCCTTCCATCTGCCTCTGTTTTCAACCCCACCCCTCTTTCTGCAAACCAGGTAATGGTATCCAGGGTACTGAACCAATGAAATGCTTTTTTTAGAAAATTACGGCCCCTTGGGTATTTTGCAGATAGTTCTGGAATTTCGAAACAGGCATGGGTAGTATTACAACGGCCACCACCACTTACTTTTACTTTTGCTAAAAGTTGATTGGATTTTTCAAGTATGATCACCTGTAACAGGGGATTCATCCTTGCTGCATTTACCGCGCAAAAAAATCCGGCGGCCCCACCTCCTATTACCACTAATGTTTTCTTTTTCATCTTATTTCATCATCATAATGGCTGCTAAAGTTTCTATGCCATTCCATAAATTCTGTAACCGTATATTCTCATTTTCTGCATGCTGGTTATTATCATGGTTTGCAATAGGCACCATCAAGGTATGCGCATTCAGGTATTTTTCAAATACAAACAGTGGAACACTTCCACCCATAGAAGGCAATAAAACCAGTTGCTCCCGGCTAGTGCTTTTTACGGCGGCAATCAGTTTTTTTGCAAATGGAAGTGACATGGAAGTTCGTTGCGCATTATACCCTTCACTCAATTTCACCTTTGCTATTTTGGGAAACTCTTTTCTCTCTGCATCGGTAGGCTCCTGCTGAGTAATATGATATCCTTGTTTCCTGATAAAATTCAACACTTTTTGCTGCTGAACCGTATATTCATTCCCCATCACCATTCTTAGATCGAGTACTGCGCTGGCACTGGTAGGAATTACATTACTGGCCTTTTTGCCAATATTTCCTCCCTGCATTCCATTAATATTCAATGAAGGTAACATGAGCGATTCTGTTAACCCAAGTCCCGTCATTTCTTCATTTGAAAATTTCAATTCATTTTTCATCTGGCTATCCACCGATGGCGTTTCCGCAATCGCTTTCTTTTCCTCAGGGGTAAGGGGTGTTATATTATCATAAAAACCAGGAATGGTTACCCGCCCTTTCTCATCTTTCATAGACGCAAGTAATTTTGCCAGCATCAGCGAAGGATTAGGCGCCCAGTTTCCATAATGCCCACTATGCAAGGGCCTGCTGGGCCCATACACAGTTACTTCTACATGTGCATCTCCTCTTACACCAAATGCGATCATTTTTTTGGAAGATTGATGCACCGGCCCATCGCAAATTACCCAAAGATCCGATTTCAGCAGGTTGGTATATTTTTGAAATATCTGATACAGATGTGTAGACCCCGCTTCTTCTTCTCCTTCAAAAAAGAATCTAAGGTTATAATGAAATGAATACCCGGCTTGCTTTACTGCTTCATAAGCAGCTAAGATCGCCATAATACCTGCTTTATCATCTGATGCACTACGGGCATAAATGCGCCACTCGGGATCATATTTACCGGTAGCATCGGGAAAAGGAATCAAGGATGCCTGATTTTCAAGGGACCCATTCAACAGTTTAGGGCTAAACGGAGAAAGAATCTTCGACCATTGGGTACTATCCACTGGTTGTCCATCATAATGGGCATAAAAAATCAGTGTACTATCGGCTCCGGCAATATTTACTTCACCGTATACAACGGGTGGTGTGCCCTTACTATCTGCAGTTAAATATTGCACATGTTCAATACCGCGATTTTTCATCATTTGAAAAATATACGCAGCATTTTTATTGATTTGAATACTATCAGAAGCGATATTGGGTATGGACAAAAAAGGAATGTATTCCTGTATCCATCTGTATTCGTTTTTTTCACGTACAGCACGGATCTGTAAAGTTTCAGCGGACTGACCATATGCCATACTGTTCATAGCAGCCAAACACAGGCATAATACAATACTTTTCATCTTACTTAATTTATTAGTAAGATAATGAGAAAAGCTCAGTAATAAAGTGAATTGAGATGGGGGTTTGCTTTTTCAGCTGCTTCAATAATACTATAATCAGAGAGTATCAGCGCCTGATTACGTTTAATACAAACATCGTGTTCAAAATGCACAGAAGGCTTTCCATCGCGTGTTCTTACCGTCCAGCCATCATCGTCTGTATATACTTCCCTGGATCCCAAATTGATCATAGGTTCTATCGCCAATACCAGGTTTTCTTTCATCTTTGGGCCACTTCCTCGCTTACCATAATTAGGTACCTGTGGATCTTCATGCAGGCTTCTTCCCAAACCATGACCAACTAATTCTCTGACAACACCATAGCCATATTTTTTCTCTGTATGCTCCTGAATGGCATAAGAAATATCACCTACCCTGTTATTAATGATGGCTTTTTCAATACCCTTGTATAAGGATTCTTTGGTAACGCGAACCAACTGCAATACCTCATCCGGTACTTCTCCTAATATAAATGTATACGCATGATCTCCATGCCATCCATTTAATATCACGCCCATATCCACAGAAATAATATCTCCTGCTTTCAGTGGTTCATTGTTAGGAAAACCATGAACTACTACATCGTTTACAGAAGTACATACATTATGCGGATAACCCCGGTAATGATAAAAAGAAGGGATGGCCTTATGGTCTTTTACAAAATCCGCACAAATTTTGTCTATTTGTAAAGTAGTCATACCCGGCTTCAATGAAGTTGCCACTTCAGTAAGTGTTTTACTTACCAATGTAGCCGCTTCTTTCATGAAACCAATCTCTGCTTCTGTTTTGTGAATCATCATATTATTTCGTCGCGTCATTGTAAAAAGAAACCTGCCTCCGGCATTTAGCAGGATGGCAGGTTCACAAAGTTCAACAATTTTATCTTAACTATATAGTTGTAGTCGTAGAAATCGTTTGTCTTCCCTGAATTCTTCCGCTCTTCATTAAACCATCATACTGACGCATCAGAAGATAGGTTTCAATTTGTTGCAAAGTATCCAGAATAACACCCACCATAATCAACAAAGAAGTTCCTCCAAAGAAAGAGCTGAATCCTTGGGTTACGCCCAGTCTTTGGGCAAAACCTGGTAAAATACCTACAAAGGCAAGGAATATCGCACCCGGTAAGGTAATCTTATCCATAATGGATCCGATATAATCAGCTGTAGGCTGTCCTGGTTTCACACCCGGAATAAATCCGTTATTTCGTTTCAGGTCTTCAGAAATCTGCTTTGGATTAAAGATCAATGCAGTATACAGGAAGGTAAAACCAATTACCATTACCGAATAAATAATCATATACCATACATTACTATGGTCATTGAAAATTTTCACGATACCCTGTGCTGAATCAATATTTGTAAAAGATACTAGGGTTGGTAAGAACATAATTGCCTGAGCAAAGATAATAGGCATTACACCAGCACTATTTACTTTGATAGGAAGAAATTGACGCGCTCCGCCAAACTGTCTGCTACCAATGATTTGTTTGGCATAGTTAACCGGTATTTTCCGTACCCCCTGAACCAATATGATCAATCCAAGTATAATCGTAACCAGTATCGCAATTTCAATCAGGAAAATTAATAAACCACCGCCACCTTTTTGTCCTTTGGCGCTAAATTCCTGGATAATAGAAACCGGGAGCCTTGACAGGATTCCCACCATGATAATAATGGAAGTACCATTACCCAATCCTTTATCCTGTATTTTCTCAGCTAACCACATTACAAACAAAGTACCTGCCGTTAAAGTGATTACGGTAGAGAAAGCAAAGAAGGGTTTATAAGCAGGAAGAATCGCTTCAGCATAACCCGGACTGTTCAGATAAGCTACATAAGCACCTGCCTGGAATACAGTAACGATTACTGTGAGGTAACGTGTCCATTGATTAATTTTCTTACGACCGCTGTCTCCTTCCTTCTGCACTTTCTGCAATTGAGGAACCAGGATGGTCATTAATTGCATAAAGATGGAAGCAGAGATATAAGGCATGATTCCCAGAGCAAGAATAGAAGCCTGGGAAAAACCGCCGCCCGCAAACATATCAAAGATCCCAAGAAGACCATTGCTTTTTGCAGAACGCTGTGCCAATTCAATTTTGTTTGGATCAAGTCCTGGTAATACAAAGTGATTACCCAAACGGTAAGTAAATACCAAAGCAAGTGTAACAATGATCTTGTTACGTAATTCTTCTATGGTCCAAATATTTCGTAAGGTCTGAACTAATTTTTTCACTTAAATGCAATTGAAAGAGTTAATACTCAAAAATCAAAAAGACGCACTGAGTGCGTCTGGCAAATTACGTTAAAATTATTTGATAATTTCAACGGAACCACCGGCTGCTTCAATAGCTCCTTTTGCTTTTTCACTGGCAGCGTTCACTTTGAAAGAAAGCTTGGCTTTCAATTCGCCGTTAGCCAGCAGTTTCACTTTATCAGTGCGGCTGATCAAACCGTTGATATACAGGTTTTCAAGAGAAAACTCTGTGAAAGCATATTTTTCAACCAATTGATCTATCTGACCCAGATTAAATACTTTATATTCAATACGGTTAATATTCTTAAATCCACGTTTAGGGATACGACGCTGAATAGGCATCTGACCACCTTCGTGAGCCATTTTGCTTTTGTAACCAGCACGGCTTTGTCCGCCTTTATTACCTTTTGTAGAAGTACCGCCTTTACCAGAAGCTTCACCGCGTCCGATACGAATTGATTTGTGTGTTGAACCTTCTGCAGGTTTGAGTGTGTGTAGTTTCATTTTGTATTGATTTTGAACTTACGGGGAATCACCCCTCGCGTTGATTAATTTGAAAATTTGTGAATTTGAAAATTTAAAAATTAAATTAAAAATGAACCAATTATAGTTGGCTCATTTTCAAATTACCATATTTTGAAATTTTCAAATTATTTAGAGTTCTTCCACTTTCACCAGATGGCTAACTTTATTAACCATACCCAGTATCTGCGGAGTAGCTTCAACTTCTTTGGAAGCATTTAATTTTTTAAGGCCCAAAGCAATCAGGGTTTGTTTCTGGCGCTCAGATCTGTCAATTCCGCTTTTTACCTGTGTAATCTTTATTTTTTTCATAACTAAGGTCATTTTATCGTAGGAAACTGGTGTAATTCCAATTGCCATTGATGAATTTATCCGTTAAATACTTTGCTCAGTTTCAAACTACGGTGCTTAGCAACTTGTACAGGCTCTCTTAAAAGACCTAATGCTTTGATAGTTGCTTTTACCACGTTATGCGGATTGGCAGAACCGAGACTTTTTGCAAGAACGTCAGTAACACCAGCACTTTCCAATACAGCACGCATACTGCCTCCGGCTATCACACCCGCTCCATGAGCTGCTGGTTTGATCAACACCTTGGCTGCACCTTCTTTTGCCCACTGATCATGCGGAATAGTACCATGCATCACAGGAACTTTTACCAGGTTCTTTTTAGCATCTTCAATTCCTTTAGCGATTGCTTCCTGAACTTCTTTTGCTTTACCAAGTCCCTGACCAACTACTCCGTTTTCATTCCCTACTACTACTAATGCAGAGAAACTGAAAGTACGACCACCTTTAGTAGTTTTCACTACACGGTTAATGGCTACAACTTTCTCTTTCAGTTCCAGTTCGCCACCAGATTTTACTTTATTTACGTTTACTTTAGACATTTATCTAACGATTAAATTGTTGTTAGCAAATTAGAATTGAAGACCACCTTCTCTTGCACCATCAGCAACTGATTTTACACGGCCATGGTAAAGATTACCACCTCTGTCGAATACACAGGTTGACAATCCCAACTCAACAGCTTTACGTGCCACAGCAGCTCCTACCAGTTTCGCTTTCTCGATTTTGGTTACTTTTTGTGCAGCGATATCTTTATCTCTTGATGAAGCAGCTACCAGTGTAACACTATTATCATCATCAATCAATTGCGCATAGATCTCAGCGTTGCTTCTGAATACAGAAAGACGTGGCTTTACAGCTGTACCAGCTATCTTTTTACGGATACGGTACCTGATTTTCTGCCTTTGAATTAATTTACCCATTTGATTTCTATTTATAACTTCCGATTCTGCCGGGAGTTTGTTTTTGTATATTCTTTATTGTTTATTTACCCGCTGCTTTACCTGCTTTTCTTCTCAGGATTTCACCAGCATATTTCACACCCTTACCCTTGTATGGTTCAGGTTTACGTAAGCTGCGTAATTTAGCGGCTACCTGTCCAATCAGCTGTTTATCGATTCCTTCCAGCATGATCTTAGGGTTTTGTCCTTTTTCAGTAAGGGTTGCTACTTTCAGTTCTTTCGGAATTTCAAAAACGATGTTGTGAGAATATCCTAAAGCCAGATCCAGTACATTACCTGTATTGGCTGCTTTAAAACCCACACCCACCAGTTCCAAATCTTTCTTATATCCTTCTGTAACCCCTTTAACCATATTTCCTACCAATGCACGATACAAACCATGCATGGCACGGTGGCGGATTTGGTCGGTTGGACGAACAAAGATTACTTCACCCTCTTTAACGGTAACAGTAATATCTCTGTCGATGCTTTCTTTTAACTCACCTTTTGGTCCTTTTACAGTTACTACGTTTTCACCACTTACGGTTATCGTAACTCCTGCAGGAATAACCACCGGTTGTTTACCAATTCGAGACATAGTCGTTTAACTTTTAAATGTATGATTCAATATCCCTTCCGTGTTCAGCTCCGACTAAAAAGCTTAATTGTCAGACAGGGCTTTATTAACAACAGCCTGAGCTGTATCAATTTATTAATAGATATAACACAAAACCTCACCACCTACATTCTGGGCTTTTGCCTGTTTATCAGTCAAAACACCTTTAGAGGTACTCAGGATAGCGACACCCAGACCATTGATTACTCTTTTGATCTCTGCTGGTTTTGCATATTGACGCAAACCCGGGCGGCTAACTCTTTCCAGTGAACGGATAGCTGCCTGCTTGGTTGAAGGATCGTATTTTAACGCGATCTTGATCAAACCCTGTTTGGTATCATCTTCGAATTTGTATTTCAGAATATACCCTTGTTCATAAAGGATCTCTGTCATACGCTTCTTAAGATTGGAAGCAGGAATTTCAACCAGCCTGTGGCCAGCCAACTGAGCATTACGAATTCTGGTTAAGAAGTCTGCTATAGGATCAGTTACCATGTTTATTTAAATTAAATCTGTTCTAAATTTTGTTTACCCATCCCTGGGGGATGTAGTTTACCAGCTTGCCTTTTTTACTCCGGGTATCAAACCATTCAATGCCATATCGCGGAACATGATCCTGGAGATACCGAAATATCTCATATATCCTCTTGGACGTCCGGTTAAATGACAACGGTTTTTCAACCTTACAGGTGACGCATTTTTAGGAAGAAGGTCCAATCCTGCATAATCACCTGCTGCTTTTAAAGCGGCACGTTTGTCTGCAAATTGAGCGACCAATTTCTCGCGTTTTCTTTGTCTGGCTTTAATGGATTCTTTTGCCATTGTTATTAGTTGTTTTCTTTTTTAGCATTTTTGAAAGGCATTCCCAATTCTTTTAACAGCTCGTAAGCTTCTTCATTGGTTCCTGCTGTAGTTACGAAAGTGATATCCAGTCCAGTGATTTTATTCACTTTGTCAATATCAATCTCAGGGAAGATGATTTGTTCAGTTACACCCAGGGTATAATTACCGCGTCCATCAAATGCCTTATCGCTGATTCCTTTAAAATCACGTACACGTGGTAAAGCCACAGATACCAATCTGTCCAGGAATTCAAACATTTTTTCTCCACGCAGTGTTACGCGGGCACCGATAGGCATCCCCTTACGTAATTTAAAGTTGGAAATATCTTTTTTAGACACCGTAGGAACTGCTTTCTGACCAGTGATCATGTTCAGTTCTTCTACCGCTACATCAACCAGCTTCTTATCAGTTACTGCACCGTTAACGCCACGGTTAATGCAAATTTTTTCCAGTTTAGGAGCCTGCATTACAGTTTTGTAAGCAAACTTCTTCATTAAAGCAGGTATTACCTCTTTGGTATACTTGTCTGCTAATCTCGGAGTGTATTTTACAGTACTCATTATTTGATTACCTCCCCTGATTTTTTAGATATACGAACTAATTTACCTTCTTCACGGGTTCTTTTTGCCTTGGTAGGCTCACCTGTTTTCGCATCCCATAACATCACATTACTGATGCTGATAGGCGCTTCTATCTTCATAATACCGCCTTTGGTATTCTGAGCAGAAGGTTTGGTATGCTTGGTTGCAATGTTTACACCTTCCACCACCACTCGTCCTTTGTCTACAATTACTTCCAACACTTTACGTGGCTTTTTCAGGTCCTTGTCATCACCGGCAATCACCACAACTGTATCGCCTTTCTTGATGTTGAATTTGGGTTTAAATCTTGTACTCATTTTTTTGAGCTTTTAGCTTTTAGCGATTAGCGGTTAGCCAATCATTATATTTATATGCCTTTTACTAATAGCTAACTGCTAAGAGCCAAAGGCCTTTGTTTCTTAAAGAACCTCAGGAGCCAGTGAAATGATCTTCATGTATCCTTTATCACGTAACTCTCTGGCTACTGGTCCGAATATACGCGTACCACGTGGCTCATCTGAGTTATTCAGTAATACCACTGCGTTATCATCAAAACGGATATAAGAACCATCTTTCCTACGTAATTTGTTCTTGGTACGAACAATCACCGCTTTAGATACAGTACCTTTTTTGATACCGCCTGCTGGAATAGCATCTTTAACAGATACCACAATCTTATCACCGATCTTAGCATAATCCTGGCCGCTGTTTCCAAGAACCCTTATACAAAGGACTTCTTTCGCACCACTGTTATCAGCTACATTTAATCTGCTTTCTTGCTGAATCATGTTTTTAAGCTTTTAGCTTTTAGCGGTCCCGATTACCCGGAACCAAAAAATTATTTTCTGCCTGCCAAAAGTCATCAGACTATCAGCGATAGGCTTACACAACTATTTCGCTTTCTCAACGATTTCCACCAGTCTCCAACGTTTTGTTTTACTCAGGGGACGGGTTTCCATGATCTTTACTACATCACCAATTGTACACTCACTTTTTTCATCATGAGCGTGAAACTTGGTGGTTTTTTTTACGAACTTACCGTAGATAGGGTGTTTTACTTTTCTTTCCACAGCAACAGTAATGGTTTTCGCCATCTTATCGCTAGTTACCACCCCGGTCCTTGTTTTGCGCAAATTTCTTTCAACCATTGTTTTTGTTTTTAGCTTCGGATCTTAGGCTTTCGCCGCCAACCCTTTTATATTTTCGCCTTTGCCAATAGCCTGAAGCTACTAGTCTAAAGCATTCTATATACCCATTTCTTTTTTGGTCAACTCCGTTTTTAAACGGGCAACATCTCTGCGTAAACCACGAATATTCATCGGGTTTTCCAATGGAGAAATCGCATGTGCAAATTCCAGTTTTTTCAGTCTTAATTGATCTTCCTGGATCTTTGCTTTCAAATCAGTGACATTCAGGTCCTTGATTGATTTGTTAAAGTCGTATGTCTGTTTGTTAGCCATTGCAAATTCTTTTTTATGATTAAGCCTGCAAATCTCTTCTTATGACAAATTTGGTTGCGATAGGCAGTTTCTGTGCCGCCAGGTTCATGGCTTCTTTAGCAACTGCTTCTGTTACACCATCACATTCAAAAATGATACGTCCTGGTTCTACTACAGCTGCCCAGAATTCAGGATTACCTTTACCCTTACCCATCCTCACTTCGGCAGGTTTACGGGTAATGATTTTATCCGGAAATATGCGGATCCAAACATTTCCTTCCCGTTTCATAGCACGAGTCATTGCCTGACGGGCTGATTCGATCTGGCGATTGGTTAACCAAATCGGTTCCAATGCTTTTAAAGCAAAAGAGCCAAATGAAATGGAAGTACCACGCTTTGCTACTTCGCGAATGCGTCCTTTTTGCTGCTTCCTATGTTTACTTCTTTTAGGCTGTAACATCTAGTCTAATTTGAAAATTTGAAAATTTGTGAATTTGAAAAATACGTGTTGTACATTTTCAAATTATCTACCCCTTCCGGCTCCACCACCTCTGTTCTCTCCACCACGTCCGCCTCTGTCGCCGCCGCCTCTGCGATCATCTCTCCTGTCTCCGCCTGGTCTTCTGTCTCCACCACCTCTTTCATCACCTCTTTCACGTCTGTCGCTCAGGTCATTCTTACCACCAACAAAATTTGGATTCAGTTCACGTTTTCCTAAAACCTCACCTTTACAGATCCATACTTTAATACCAATTTTTCCGTACACTGTTTGTGCAAAAACGTTGGCATAATCAATATCCATACGGAAAGTATGTAATGGAGTACGGCCTTGTTTAAATTCTTCGCTACGGGCAATTTCAGAACCTCCCAAACGACCGCTTACTTTTACTTTAATTCCTTCAGCACCCATACGGAGAGTAGAAGCAATCGCCATTTTGATAGCACGCTTAAAGTTGATACGGTTCTCGATCTGTCTGGCGATGGTATCACCTACAATCGTTGCGTCCAACTCGGGGCGACGGATCTCAAGGATGTTGATCTGAACATCATCCTTACTGGTAAGTTTCTTCAACTCTTCCTTGATACGGTCAACTTCATTTCCGCCTTTACCGATAATGATACCTGGCTTAGAAGTATGTATGGTTACGATCAATTTACCAAGAGTTCTCTCGATAACGATTTTCGCAATACCACCTTTGTTGATACGGGCACTCAAGTAGGTACGGATCTTATGATCTTCGATCAGTTTGGATGCATAGTCTTTCTTACTACCATACCAGTTACTGTCCCATCCGCGGATGATGCCTAACCTGTTACCAATTGGATTTGCTTTCTGACCCATATAATGGTTTTACAATTAGTTTTTAGAATCTACTATTAATGTTACATGGTTGCTGCGCTTACGAACTCTGTAGCCACGGCCTTGTGGTGCTGGTCTCATACGTTTTAAAGTACGTCCACCGTCAACAAATACCGTTTTAACTACCAATGCACTGTCTGCTGCACTGGCTCCGCTATTTTTTTGCTCCCAGTTATTGATGGCACTCTTCAGCAGCTTTGCCAATGGAGTGGCATTATGCTGCGGATGATGTTCCAGAATAACCAATGCTTTCTCCACTTCCATACCCCGGATCACATCGGCCAGCAAACGCATCTTGCGCGGACCTGTTGGATAATTGTTTAGTTTAGCTACTGCTTCCATTTCTTATTTGTTTGGGGTTTGAGGTTTGGAGTTTGGAGTTTTGGTTTGCATACCAAATTCCCGACTCTAAACGCCAAACTGTTATTATTTTTTAGTTCCTGCGTGTCCTCTGAAATTACGGGTAGGGGCAAATTCACCTAACTTATGCCCTACCATGAATTCTGTTACATAAACAGGGATAAACTTATTCCCGTTGTGTACGGCAAATGTATGCCCTACAAAATCAGGTGTAATCGTACTGCGGCGACTCCAGGTTTTAATAACCCCTTTCTTGGTTTTACCATCGGTCATCGCAACTATTTTACCTTCTAAGTTTGCGTCTACGTAAGGACCTTTTTTTATCGAGCGACCCATAATTTAATGAGTTAATTTGAAAATTTGAAAATTTGAAAATGTAGTTATTTACTTTCTGTTCCGGTAGCCATCTGAAAATACATTTTCAAATTTCCGATAGCTACTTTGTATTATTTAGCGAGTTTCTTACCGTCTCTGCGCTGGATAATCAGTTTATCACTTCCTTTTCCTTTGGTGCGCGTTTTTTCTCCTTTCGCATACTTACCGGTTCTGCTGCGTGGATGACCTCCTGAAGCTTTACCTTCACCACCACCCATAGGGTGATCTACCGGGTTCATCGCAACTCCACGAACACGCGGGCGAATACCTTTCCAACGGTTTTTACCGGCTTTACCTGCAGTTTCCAGGTTGTGATCGCTATTAGAAACCACACCCACTGTTGCATAACAGTTGATCAATACTTTTCTTAATTCACCTGAAGGCATTTTTAATACTGCGTATTTCTCTTCCTTATTCGCCAGCTGGGCGGATGATCCTGCACTTCTTACCATTTTACCACCCTGACCCGGTTGTAATTCGATATTGTGAATCATAGTACCCAAAGGCATATTCTTCATCAACAAGGCATTTCCGATTTCAGGTGCAACTTCATCACCCGCGATCACTACAGTTCCAACCTGCAAACCCTGAGGGGCGATGATATATCTTTTTTCTCCGTCGCTATATTGCAGCAAAGCAATAAACGCAGTACGATTTGGATCATATTCAATAGATACAACCGTTCCGGGAAGATCTCTTTTACTTCTTTTGAAGTCAATAATACGATAATGATGCTTATTACCACCACCCATGTAGCGGGATACACGACGGCCCTGGAAATTGCGGCCGGCTGTATTCTTCTGAGGTTCCAGCAAACTCTTTTCAGGTTCATTGGTAGTGATCTCAGCATAAGCATTGCCAATTCTCCAGCGTGTTCCTGCGGTAATTGGTTTGTACTTTTTCAGTGCCATTTTCTTTTCATTTACTCCTTAAATCCCGAAGGATTCAAGGCTTTGTTTTTTAATCAACTTTAGCGGCAGTTGAACTACCATTCTTTGTCTTTACTTCCAAAGGAAGTATTAAATATTTGCGTACAGATCAATGGTTTCACCGTCAGCAACGGTTACCAAAGCTTTCTTGTAAGCACCTTTCATACCTTGTATGAATCCGGCTTTTGTATAACGTGTTTTGTTTTTTCCTGGAACCACAGCAGTGTTTACATCCACCACACTTACACCATAGAATTCTTCTACTGCTTTTTTAATTTCCAGTTTATTAGCCCTGCGGTCTACTTTAAAAGCATACCTTCTTAATTTTTCCTGTTGGGCATTTGCCTTTTCAGTTAAAATGGGTTTTATCAATACTTCCGTCAGTTTCATGGGTATCTGTTTGAAACGTTACTTTAATTTATGCTACTACGCCTGTTTCTTCATCAACAAAGATCTTAGCTGTGTTCTCGGTAATAACGAGTACATCTGCATTCATGATCTCATAGGTGTTGATATCTGCCAGCAGCGTACTGGTGATATTGGGTATATTACGTGTACTCAGGTACAGATTATCATTGTACTCGGGTAATACGATCAATGTTTTCTTATCAGACAGACTCAGACTATTCATGATATCTACCACGGCCTTTGTTTTAGGCGTTTCCAGGTTAATATCTTCCAAAACAAAAACAGCATTGTCTTTTGCTTTATAACTCAAGGCAGAAATCTTGGCAAGGTCTTTCACTTTGCGGTTCAGCTTGAAATCGTAAGCATGCGGCTTTGGTCCGAAAATGGTACCGCCACCTTTATACAATGGGTTACGGATATTCCCTTTACGGGCACCACCGGTACCTTTTTGCTTATGTAGTTTACGGCTGGCGCCATGTACCTCTGCACGGGTTTTTACCTTGTGCGTACCCTGACGACCCTGGGCCAGGTATTGTTTCACAGCCAGGTAAATCACATGATCATTGGGTTCGATACCAAATACATCTTCAGGTAATTCAACCGTTCTGCCGGTTTTCTGTCCTTTTATGTCTAATACATCTACTTGCATGTTCTTTCAGTTAAAATGTGATTACTTCTGGATTAAAACGATTGAACCGTTATTACCAGGAACCGAACCACTGATCAGTATATAATTCTTCTCAGGGAATATTTTTACGACTTTCAGACCTTTCATCTTCACTCTGTCACCACCCATACGGCCGGCCATTCTCATCCCTTTGAATACTCTCGCAGGATAAGAAGATCCACCAATAGAACCCGGTGCTCTGGAACGATCATGCTGTCCGTGTGTAGCTTCACCCACACCAGAGAATCCATGACGTTTTACAACACCCTGGAAACCTTTACCCTTGGTGGTTCCTACTACTTCCACATCTTCGCCTTCAGCAAAAATGTCAACAGTAATGGTTTCACCCAATGCTTTTTCTACGGAATAATTACGGAATTCTTTAACGAATTTTTTAGCGGCTGTCTGCGCTTTTGCGAAGTGATTCAATTCGGCTTTTGTGGAGTGCTTTTCTTTCTTATCGCCGAATGCTAATTGTAATGCGGTATACCCATCAGAATCCTGTGTTTTTACCTGCGTTACTGTACAAGGACCAGCTTCAATAATTGTACAGGCGGTTTGTTTGCCATCCTGAGAGAAGACGCTGGTCATCCCGATTTTTTTACCAATAATACCTTTCATCGTTTGCGGTTTATAGCCCCGCGTATGGTTGTTTAGGACATCCCGCCGATGAAGCGGAATTCAATCCCTGTTTTCTGCCGACCTTTTCCCTTTGATCACCGGAAACTTACGCCTAGGTGATTTTGTCTTTCTCCGCCTTCGCTGAAGCTAAGGCGGACGATGGAAGTACCGGAAGCAAACAAACCTCGAAGGGCCTGTTTATATTTATCCTTCAGTACTGTAAAACAGTAGTTGAAGGGGTTTATTTAGATCAGAGCTTTTTTCTCCCGGTATGAAGCGGGATTGAAAGATGATAAATGACTAGTAAGAACTATCCTGATCCTTTCGGTTCAGGCTATCAAGCTTTAATTTCAACTTCCACACCTGATGGAAGGTCTAACTTACTCAACGCATCCACTGTTCTGGATGAAGAAGTGTAAATATCCAGCAAACGCTTATGCGTGCATAACTGGAACTGTTCACGACTCTTTTTATTCACGTGTGGTGAACGCAGAACGGTAAAAATTCTTTTGTGTGTAGGCAAAGGAATTGGTCCTGTAACTACTGCACCCGTACTGCGAACAGTTTTTACGATTTTCTCGGCAGATTTATCTACCAGATTGTGATCGTATGATTGTAATTTGATTCTGATTCGTTGAGACATAGTCAAAACCCAATTTTCTGATTGGGGTTGCAAAGGTAAGAGCCTGCAACTGAACAGACAAGTTTTTTAAAGGGTTTTTTGGGGATTTTCAGATAAAATCAAAAAAAATGTCCCCAAAATGCATAAAAACCCACATTCCCCGTTTTCAAAGTCCGGGACTGCCTTTAAATTGCCCTGATTTCCAGGGAATAGCTGGTTTACAGAAAACCTGGAACTTCCCAAACACAAGAATTTAGAGTAAGTTACCGGAGAATACTGAAAATTTGAGGCTAATTGATAATTTTACGACAATACATATAGCATGGCTAAAAAAACACAGAAAAAGGAAAATCTGCAGAATGGTGGCAGTTCCATCCAAATCAATCAAACAGGCTTTTTACCATCACGGAAGGACGTCATTCCTTTTTTATTGATACTTTTTTATTTTGCAGTTGAATTTATTCCGGGATTTGGTGGTGTAGATGATATGGGTGCCCAATGGTTTTACCTCGTTCTACTTGATTTTGGGGTAGCTATATATATTCTTGATAAAAAGGATGAGTTTGAACTACCTTCTGTCAGGATTTTCAAAAATACTTTCTCGAAAATCTACCTGGCTTTATTTGCTTTAGCGGGTATTTCCTTGTTTTTTCCATCAACGTATCCGAAGGCTGGGTTTGTTATGTTCGATTTGTAGCCACAATCATTGCTTTTTTTAATATTTCTATCCTGCTGTATAGCCGAATTCATCTTTTTAAGATCCTGGCGCAATTACTTTCACTGATTCTATTGATACAGGCTTTGCAGTCACTTTTCCTTTTTTTTGGAGAAATGCATAATTACCGACTTACGGAATTGATTCTGGCAATGAAAGGAAGGGCGGGTAATAAGAATATCTTTGCAGCCAGTTTGGTAGCCAAAATACCTTTTTTACTGTATTGTATCTATTCTTTTAAGCCTATTGGCAAGATTCTTAATGCAGGCATTTTTTTAATTGCAGCATTAACCATTTTTCTGGTAAACTCAAGAACCTCTTATCTTGGATTCTTACTGCAAGTGATTATCTACCTGGCACTTTGTTTGCAACAATTTGTAAAAGGGAAAAATAAAGAGCAAAATCTCTACAGAGCCGGTTATATTTTTTTTGGGATTTGCATAGCTTTTTTAATTTCAAATATTGCAATCTCTGTTGCAAAAAGCAGTTTTGTTGATGACAGTTCTGATGCAAATCAATACGGTTCTATCTCTGAAAGACTTGCCTCTGTTACCTCCTCAACAGATGAAAGCAACAAAGAGCGTTTATTTCTCTGGAGCAATGCAATTGAATACAGCAAACATCACCCATTCATGGGGTGTGGCTATGGGAATTGGAAAATCGCGTCAATCCCTTATACCAAATATCTTACTGATGATCTGCTGGTGCCTATACATGCCCATAATGACTTCCTGGAATATACAGCGGAATTGGGGCTGCTTGGAGGGCTTCTTTATGTTAGCCTGTTTGTTTGCCTTTTGTATTTTACTGTAAAAACCTGGTTTTCGCAGGCTTCGGATCAAGTAAAAATTGTATCTGCCTTTTCATTGATTGGACTGGCAGGATATTTTATTGATGCCATATTTAATTTTCCGATTGAAAGACCTGTTAACCAGATGTTCTTTGTGATTATTGCTGCCTTAAACATCTCTGCTTTCATGGCCAAAACAGATGAGGAATCGCAGGAATCCGGCTCAGAAAAAGAAGTGTCGAGTCTTCCAAAAGCTGCATTTACATTTACTTCCATGCTGGTATTATTACCCTGCGCTTACATTACTTTTCTTACCTACCAATCTTTGGTCGTTCAGAACAGGGTAATTCCTGATCTGGTAAATGAGCCTGTAAAATTGCCTTTGAACGATGTCATTAATTCCTTCCCCACCATACCCAATCTTTCTTCTTCTGCACAGCCCATCGATGGTATCATAGGAAGATATTTATATGAAAATAAAAAATATAAGGAAGCTATTGTTTATTTGGATAGAGGAGCCAAAGCGAATCCATATATCATGTATAGCGAATTCTTAAAAGCAGACGTTTATTTTGCAGATAATAAGATGGACAGCGCATTCAAATACGCTACCATGGCTTATTTTACCAAGCCCAGGGCGAAGACCTATTATCAAACCCTAATTGCTGTTTGTTCAAGACGGGGAGATACTGCTACAATTAAAAAAGCCTTTACGCTTTTCACTAAATATCGAGGAAATGAAGTGTTCGGCTGGAATTTTTATTTGATGGGAATGCTGGGAGCCAAAGGAAAAGGCAATCCGGAACTTCTGGGAATGGCTGATAGTGCCGTGAGACGTTTTCCGGGTGATAAGGACCTGATTACAAGAAGGACTGAAATATTTACAAATATGCCAGCCAATGCTGTGCAGGGAAAAGTAATACAAGGATCTGATGTGATTTTATCTAATCAACTTTTTAATGAAGGAAATGCGCTTTTTAACCAGAAGGATTATGCTGGTGCTGCACAAAAATTCATCCGCTCCTCTAAAATCAGTAGTGGCACCTATGGCGTGTATGAAAATATTGCGATCTGCTATTTCAATATGAAAGACTGGGCAAAATCAATTCCTTATTTCGATAAGGTATTATCTATGAAAACAGCAACAGACGGCAAATCCGAATATTTCAAAGCGGCGGCATTGATTAATCTTGGTAAAAAAGAAGAAGCCTGTCCATTACTCGGTATTGCAAAAGCCAAAAACTATCCAGGTACAGATGCCCTGATCAACAGCTATTGTAAATAAACCTGAGCATCAAAGCAATCTGATGTGGAAGTATATAGATTTGTTTCTAAAAACTAATAGCCCCGTTCAAAAGCAACGGGGCTATTAGTTTTATACTTCTTTATTTAGAGATCTTGATTAATCTTCAACTTTCACTTTACCCTTGCTCTTTGCAATCACTTCTTCAGCAATATTATTCGGCGCTGGAGAATAATGACTAAACTCCATTGTTGAAGTGGCACGTCCTGAAGATAAAGAACGCAGTTGTGTTACATATCCGAACATCTCACTCAATGGAACTTTAGCTTTAATCACCTGCAGATTTCCACGACTATCCATTCCTTCCAGCATTCCACGTCTGCGGTTAAGATCACCGGTAACATCTCCCATGTACTGGTCTGGTGTTACTACTTCCACTTTCATGATAGGTTCCAATAAAACAGGTTTTGCTTTACGCCCTGCTTCACGGAAACCGCCTTTAGCACATAATTCAAATGACATAGCATCAGAATCCACCTGGTGGAAGCTACCATCAAAAATCCGCACTTTCATACTTTCCATTGGGTAACCTGCCAAAACACCGGATGTCATAGAAGTTTCAAATCCTTTTAAAATAGCAGGGTGGAATTCTTTTGGAATAGATCCTCCGAAAATATCATTCTTAAACTGAAAATGTTTTCCTGGATTTTCTGTCATCCATTCTACATCAGCTGGTCCGATTTCAAAATAGATATCGGCGAATTTACCACGACCACCCGTTTGCTTTTTCAAAACCTCGCGATGCTCAATGGTATTGCTGAATGCTTCTTTATAAGCAACCTGGGGATTACCCTGGTTAATTTCTACTTTAAATTCGCGACGCATACGATCAACGATGATCTCAAGGTGCAATTCCCCCATTCCCGAAAGAATGGTTTGTCCTGTATCTTCATCTGTTTTTACACGAAGTGTAGGATCTTCTTCTACTAGCTTGGCAATTGCCATACCCATTTTATCAACATCAGCCTGGGTTTTAGGCTCAACAGCCACAGAGATAACCGGTTCAGGAATAAACATATTTTCCAGCGTGATGGGATGATTTTCATCACACAATGTATCTCCAGTCTTGATTTCTTTAAATCCAACTGCAGCTGCAATATCTCCCGCTTCAATAAAGTCGATTGGATTTTGCTTGTTCGCAAACATTTTCATGATACGACTGATACGCTCTTTCTTACCACTTCTTACATTCAAAACATAAGAACCGGCATCCAGGTGACCAGAATAGCAACGGAAAAATGCCAGACGACCCACAAAAGGATCGGTCATAATTTTAAATGCCAATGCTGCAAAGGGTTCTTTTGCATTGGGTTTACGCGTAATGGTTGCACCCGTATCAGGATCAGTACCAACGGTATCTTCTACGTCAACAGGACTGGGCAAATAGCGACAAACTGCATCCAAAGCGGTTTGCACCCCTTTGTTCTTGAAAGAAGAACCGCACATCATTGGAACAATACTAAGGTCGATACAGGCTTTACGGATGGCTTCATGAACCTCATCTTCGGAAATAGAAGCGGGGTCATCGAAGAATTTTTCCATTAGTTTATCGTCATATTCGGCAACAGCCTCAATTAATTGCGCTCTCCAATGGTTGGCTTCTTCTTCCATATCAGCCGGAACGGGAATTTCTTTAAAAGTCATACCCTCGGTTTCCATATCCCAGATTACGCCTTTCATGGTAATCAGATCCACGACTCCTACAAAATCATCTTCCGCACCAATCGGTAATTGCAATGGAACGGCATTCGCACCCAACATTTCCTTTACCTGGCTAACCACCATCAAGAAATCAGCACCTGAACGGTCCATTTTATTAACGAATCCGATACGGGGAACTTTATAACGGTTTGCCTGGCGCCATACGGTTTCAGATTGTGGTTCTACACCATCTACCGCAGAAAATAAAGCGATCAGACCATCCAATACACGCATAGAACGCTCTACCTCAACGGTAAAATCCACGTGACCCGGAGTATCGATAATATTGAAATAGTAAGATTTGGTATTTGCATCGGCAGTACCCTTAACAGTAGGGAATTTCCACTCACAGCTAACAGCCGCAGAAGTAATGGTAATACCTCTTTCTTTCTCCTGTTCCATCCAGTCCGTAGTGGCAGCACCATCATGTACTTCACCAATTTTATGAATCATACCTGTGTAGCGCAGAATTCGCTCAGTTGTTGTGGTCTTACCAGCATCAATGTGAGCGGCAATACCAAAATTGCGTTGTAATTTCAAGTCCGCCATATAGAGTTCTTGTTTAGGTTTTATATATTGAAGGAATACTTCAAATTTTTCGAGCCGCAAAGGTAGGAATTATCCGCATTACCCAAAGGATTGGCACAGATTAAATTATTCTGTGGAAAACTAGCTGTTAATCAACAAATTAAATGGAAATCTGGGGCAAGGTCTTAAATAGTCCTTTACGGTGTTATTGCAACGCAAGCCTATTTATATTCATATACAATTACCACACCAGGGCTTCCTGCCCCACCATTTGAACTAACACTATTACCAATTCCCCCACTGCCACCTGCTCCATAGCCACCGGCTGCAGATCCTGCTCCAACTGACCCAGTTCTGCCAATACCACCATTGCCAAATGCAGAAGAGCCACCTGTTCCTGATATGCCACCAGTTGGGAGATTGGCCAAACTCATTCCTGGTAATCCGGGCTGACCGGGAATATTTTGAAATCCGCCACTTGCGGTACCACCCAGACCACCACTCACTCCCGATAAGGTAATACTATTCCCCGCTATACCACCACTACCTCCACCTGCCGTTATTGCGCCAAAAACAGTATTACCCCCATTGGCTCCATTGGCAGTGGCAGCGGCTCCGGAACCCCCTGCCCCGATAGTTACAGTATAAGAGGGGGATGGGCTTGAAATTTTTACAACTACATATCCTCCTGCACCACCGCCACCGCCAGCAGATCCATCCGTAGCTGCAGCTCCTCCACCCTGTCCCCCGGCTCCCACAATATGCACAAGGATACTTTTTGTACCTGCACTAGGACTATACGTACCTGAGCTGGCAATTAATTTTACTCCAATCAATACATCGGATTTTGCATAGCCACTTAACATATTGGAAGTGTCTGATATTTTAAGTCTGCTTGCTACCATCGTGGCAGTATCCGATTTCCGTAAATATTTAGATAGCATGGTTGCACTATCACTGATACGTAACCGATTGGATAGCATGGTTGTGGTATCGGAGATCTTTAGTCGATTTGTCAGCATGGATGATGTATCCGTATACTTCACTACCTGGCCCGTTTTTGAATAACCGCTCAACATATTGGCCGTGTCCGTTCTACGTAGGTATTTGGATAACATGGTACTACTATCACTGATTCGTAACCGATTTGATAACATCGTTAAAGTGTCCGATATCTTTAAGCGGTTAGTTAACATCGAAGCAGTATCTGAATATTTTACCGATTGACCTGTTTTTGAATAGCCACTCAACATATTTGTTGTATCCGTTTTGCGGAGATATTTCGATAGCATAGTGCTACTATCACTAATCCGTAACCGATTTGATAACATCGTTAAAGTATCTGATATCTTTAATCGGTTCGTTAACATGGCTGCTGTATCCGTATACTTTACGACCTGACCCGATTTTGAATAGCCACTCAACATATTGGCGGTATCCGTTTTACGCAGATACTTTGATAACATAGTAGTGCTATCACTGATTCGTAACCGATTTGACAACATCGTGAGGGTATCGGATATCTTTAATCGGTTCGATAACATAGTTGTTGTATCCGAGATCTTCAGCCTATTGCTAAGCATGGCTGCTGTATCAGTATATTTTACCACCTGACCCGTTTTTGTATACCCGCTCAGCATATTGGCGGTATCGGAAATTTTTAATCGATTCGTTAACATTGAGGCTGTATCAGAATACTTCACCACCTGACCCGTTTTTGAATAGCTACTCAACATATTTGAAGTATCCGTTTTACGTAAATATTTCGATAACATATTAGTGCTATCACTGATCCGTAATCGATTTGACAACATCGTCAGCGTATCAGATATCTTTAATCGGTTCGACAACATAGTTGTTGTATCTGAGATCTTCAGCCGATTACTAAGCATGGCTGCTGTATCAGTATATTTTACCACCTGACCCAATTTTGTATACCCGCTTAACATATTGGCGGTATCGGAAATTTTTAATCGATTCGTCAACATTGAAGCCGTATCAGAATACTTCACCACCTGACCCGTTTTTGAATAGCCACTCAACATATTTGAAGTATCCGTTTTACGTAAATATTTCGATAACATAGTAGTGCTATCACTGATCCGTAACCGATTTGATAACATCGTCAAGGTATCTGATATCTTTAACCGGTTCGATAACATAGTTGTTGTATCCGAGATCTTCAGCCGATTACTAAGCATGGCTGATGTATCAGTATATTTTACCACCTTACCCGATTTTGTATACCCGCTTAACATATTCGCAGTATCGGAAATTTTCAATCGATTCGTCAACATTGAAGCCGTATCAGAATACTTCACCACCTGACCTGTTTTGGAATAGCCATTCAACATATTTGAAGTGTCCGTCTTACGGAGATACTTCGATAACATAGTGGTGCTATCACTGATCCGTAACCGATTTGACAACATCGTCAAGGTGTCTGATATCTTTAACCGGTTCGACAACATAGTTGTCGTATCCGAGATCTTCAACCTATTGCTAAGCATGGCTGATGTATCCGTATACTTTACTACCTGTCCCGTTTTTGTATACCCGCTTAACATATTGGCGGTATCTGTTTTTCGCAGATATTTCGATAACATCGTCAAGGTATCTGATATCTTTAACCGGTTCGACAACATAGTTGTTGTATCCGAGATCTTCAGCCTATTGCTAAACAAAGCTGTTGTATCCGTGTACTTTACCACCTGACCCGTTTTTGAATAGCCACTCAACATATTGGCGGTATCCGTTTTACGCAGATATTTCGATAACATAGTTGAACTATCACTGATCCGTAACCGATTTGATAACATCGTCGAGGTATCTGATATCTTTAACCTGTTCGACAACATGGAGGCAGTATCCGAATATTTTACTGACTGACCCGTTTTGGAATAGCCACTCAACATATTTGAAGTGTCTGTCTTACGGAGATATTTCGACAACATAGAAGTGCTATCACTGATCCGTAACCGATTTGACAACATCGTCAGAGTATCAGATATCTTTAATCGGTTCGACAACATAGTTGTTGTATCCGATATTTTTAGTCGATTCGTTAGCATAGCGGCCGTGTCAGTATACTTCACTACCTGACCAGTTTTGGTATACCCGCTCAGCATATTAGCCGTATCTGTTTTACGGAGATATTTTGATAGCATTGTGGTACTATCACTGATTCGTAATCGATTCGACAACATTGTTAAGGTATCTGATATCTTTAACTGGTTCGATAGCATCGTTGTCGTATCCGATATCTTCAGCCGATTCGTTAGCATGGCTGCTGTATCTGTATACTTTACTACCTGGCCAGATTTTGTATACCCACTCAGCATATTGGAGGTATCCGAAATTTTCAAGCGATTTGCTAACAAAGTGGTAGTATCCGAAATCTTAAGTCTATTTGTTAGCATGGCTGCTGTATCCGAATATTTTACAACCTGACCGGTTTTTGCATAGCCGGCTAATATCGATGCAGTATCTGATGTATTTAGTTTCCCCGCAATATCAGGTGACTTCAGGTAATTTGATAACATCGCTGCCGTATCATTTATCGATAATTTAGCCTGAATTTTTGTTTGAATGGATGTCAAAGAGTCTAGTAATACTTGTGTGTGCAAATAAGTTGACAACATGGAAGCTGTATCAGCCATATTCAACTTACCCGCTATATCCTGCGACTTCAGGTAATTTGATAACATCGCTGCCGTATCATTTATAGATAATTTAGTCTGGATTTTTGTTTGAACGGATGTAAGAGAGTCTAGTAATACTTGTATGTGCAAATAAGTTGACAACATGGAAGCAGTATCTGTAATATTCAACTTACCCGCTATATCCTGCGACTTCAGGTAATTTGATAACATTGATGCCGTATCGCTTATCGATAATTTAGTCTGAATTTTTGTTTGAACGGATGTCAAAGAGTCTAGTAATACCTGTGTGTGCAAATAAGTTGACAACATAGAAGCAGTATCAGCCACATTCAACTTACCCGCTATATCCGGTGACTTCAGGTAATTTGATAACATCGATGCCGTATCGCTTATCGAAAGTTTGGTTTGAAGCTTTGTTTGAACAGATGTCAAAGAATCCAGTAATACCTGTGTGTGCAAATAAGTTGACAACATGGAGGCAGTATCAGACACATTCAACTTGCCCGCTATATCCGGTGACTTCAGGTAATTTGATAACATCGATGCCGTATCACTTATCGAAAGTTTGGTTTGAAGCTTTGTTTGAACAGATGTCAAAGAATCCAATAATACCTGTGTGTGCAAATAAGTTGACAACATGGAAGCTGTATCAGACACATTCAACTTACCCGCTATATCCGATGACTTCAGGTAATTTGACAACATCGCCGCTGTATCGCTTATTGATAATTTAGCCTGAATTTTTGTTTGAACGGATGTCAAAGAATCCAGTAATACCTGTGTATGTAAATAAGTTGACAACATGGAAGCTGTATCAGCCACATTCAACTTACCCGATATATCCGGTGACTTCAGGTAATTTGACAACATCGCCGCTGTATCGCTTATTGATAATTTAGACTGAATTTTTGTTTGAACAGATGTCAAAGAATCCAGTAATACCTGTGTGTGCAAATAAGTTGACAACATGGAAGATGTATCAGCCACATTCAACTTACCCGCTATGTCCGGTGACTTTCAGGTAATTTGACAACATCGCCGCTGTATCGCTTATTGATAATTTAGACTGAATTTTTGTTTGAACAGATGTCAAAGAATCCAGTAATACCTGTGTGTGCAAATAAGTTGACAACATGGAAGCTGTATCAGCCACATTCAACTTACCCGCTATGTCCGGTGACTTCAGGTAATTAGATAGCATGGCTGCTGTATCTGAAATAAACAGGAAGGATGAAATTGGCAATTTCCGTAAACTACCATTTATGGTTGTAACCAAAGAATCAGACAGATTCCCATTTGGCATTATAAGATTGGTTGCATTATTCAATATACCGGGCTCCCACCATTGCTTAGTATCATTCCAAACCAATACCTGACCCGTTTGTGGAATAGCAGCAGAAAGATTCTGGTTCATCAGTTTACCTGCATTCCAGATGGGAGAGGTATAATTTGCCCAAACAGAAATATTCTTACCGGTTTTTGAAATAACAATGCTGGTATCACCTGAAATAGTAATTGCCCCCAGTTCGCCATTTACCGTTGTTTGCCCATTCGAAAAATTCGCAAAAGGGAACCATGCATTCGCCTGGCGTGCATAAAATTTATTATCCGAATTAGTATAGATCATCATTCCATTAACCGGACTATCAATGGCAAGTGTATCATAAACACGTGAAATTAAAATTGCCTTATTAGCACCATCAATTTGTAATGCAATATTTGAATTGATAAAGAAGGTAGTCCCGATAGCCACTCCGGCAGCATTCACTACATTATGTGATTTCATATTCAGATCCATCGCGGCAATATGGTTACCCATATTATCGCCAAATGACTGTGCCCCTGCTGACAAAAAAGATACTGACAAAATCAGTACGATTAACCCCTTGCAGGTTAGATGATGAACGCATTTTCTCACTAGTAGCATCTGTTGTTTATCGAATTACTTCAAGCATTATTTAATTATGACAATTTTATATTGACTACCTAATACGGTTACCGGTTGATCTGTATAATTGGCAAATCGGATAGAAACCGTATCGGCTGCACTTACCCAGGCAGAGTACACAGACCATTGCTTATAATCATCCTGAGGAGTTACTAAAATCGGATCGCCTTTTACCACCCCTTTCACAGTAACAGTAACTACTGCGGTTGTATTGGGAGGAATACTCACATTTTCACCCGTGCTAACAGCCAGATTCAATATCAGATTTGTGATTGTGGTTACACTTTGCTGAGCCGCCTGGGGAGTACGCCAGTTTACATTACCCAGACTATCCGTAACCAGGAACGTATTTGGCGGACCCGGTTTGATACTCGCATTTACATTAGTCACATTTGCATTTGCGGCAAATAAAGCGTAGGGTACACTCATCAATTGTGAGGTGCCCATATCTCTATAATTGTCATCGGGTAACCAGTTTGAAGGAGCCTGTGCTGGTTTAACAGCAATTTTGAGATTAAAGAAATAAGGGCCGTTTCCCCAGTCGATCTGCCCAATATTATTAATCGAAGTAGCAGCAGTCCTAAGGCCATTCCCAATTTGCAAACCAAATACTCCATCGGGATTTGATTTCACCTGAAATGTCTCTTCCCAAACCGTAGCTCCATTTAAAATATTGTTCTGAATAATGGCTCCTTTTGCATATATATCACTATTAACCGCCCTGTTACCAAGTGAGTCTTTAGCAATTGCCTGAAAATTGATAGAAAGTGGTGCCTGTGCACGAATAGATCCAACTACACATAGTAATACAACTATGACAAGATACTTTCTGAACCTATCTGACAGTAAACCAAAATGCCTGTCAAGTATGTATGGTTGTAAACTGGTTTGCATAGATGACTATTAAATAATTTTATGGATACTTACAGTTTTATCAGTTTTGTAGATGTATGACCAGTCATAATATCTACCGTAATCATATATATTCCAGTGGGATAATTACTTAGATTAATGGTAAATCCCGCTTGTAAACTACTCATGGCAATAACCTGGCTAAATAGTATCCTTCCCTCTGTATTCGTTATTCTAATCTGACCTGAAAGCCCTGCATCAAACTGTCCAAGGCATTTTAGAATGCTGATTCCCCGGGTTGGATTGGGGTAAACGAGTAAATTGCTGGTGACTATGGCCAGTGGGGCAATTTCATTACAAAAAGCCCCAAACACGCCATTGGGTTTAGCTGGAGTTGAAAAAACATCTAAGCCAGTTGAAACCTGTAAACACTTGAGATACCCATTTATTTCAACAGAAGATCCACCGTTCAGTATTGACCAGCCCGAACCCATAATAGGAGAAAAATTATAAGAGGATACAATCTGGGCTTTACTGATACAGAAGGCCAGGAGGAAAAAAAATATGAATACGGATTTCTGAATGATAAGCATGTATAAAAGACCGTTACCGGTTTTAACAGTGTCAATTATTAAAATATCCAGGTTCTTAGATTCAATATTTACACCGCATATCCTACCTTCTCATCTAGGTCATGAAAGTTCATTCTAAATACCTCGGACAGCTATCTATATTCTTGCCTGGCGCCCAAGCCATACCTTTATCCAGATCTTTACGTAAAAAGGGGAATTTGGATAAAATGACACCCATAAACTATAGAAATGCAAAAATTATTAGCATTTCTAATATATATAACGCTATACAGGAGAATAAAATTGTCAGAAAAGTGCCAAACCACTACATTTTTGTAGTGGTTTGACTATAATAGGTATTTAGGGTAGGTCTAAAAAAATAAGACCCTGAAAATCAGGGTCTTATTTATATAATTTACTTATACTACTATTTTCGAATTTTATACCTTGAAGTGAGAGAACGCTTTATTTGCCTCAGCCATACGGTGAGTATCTTCTTTCTTTTTAAAAGCAGCTCCTTCACCTTTCGCAGCTGCGATGATTTCATTGGCTAATTTATCTGCCATAGTACGACCGTTTCTTTCACGACTGTAACGAATCAACCATTTCATGCTTAAAGAGATTTTACGGTCAGCTCTTACTTCAGCAGGAATCTGGAATGTTGCACCACCAATTCTGCGACTACGAACCTCAACAGCCGGTGTAACATTAGCGATAGCCCTTTTCCAGGTTTCATAGCCATCTTCTCCGGTAGTTTTGGTAACCTTATCTACAGCATCATAGAAAATGTTGATAGCAGTACTTTTTTTACCTTGCCACATCAGGTTATTGATAAAACGGGTAACCAGTTTATCGTTGAAACGTCCATCAGGAGCGAGTGGTAATTTTTTGGCTTGTGCTTTACGCATGTGATTTGCGAATTATTTTATGAATGAATTGCTGATTATTTTTTGGCCTTTTCTTTCTTTGTTCCGTATTTAGAACGGCTCTTTTTACGGTCTTTTACACCGGCAGTATCCAGACTACCCCTTACAATATGGTAACGTACCCCCGGTAAATCTTTTACACGACCACCACGAATCAATACAATGGAGTGCTCCTGTAGATTGTGTCCTTCACCCGGAATATAGGCAATCACCTCAATTTTATTGGTCAATCGCACTTTCGCCACTTTACGTAAAGCTGAGTTTGGTTTTTTAGGCGTAGTGGTATACACACGAGTACAAACACCACGGCGCTGAGGACATGCATCCAAAGCCCTAGACTTACTTTTGGCCCTGATAATTTCGCGACCTTTTCTTACTAATTGCTGTATTGTAGGCATTCTGATCCGTTTAAAATTTCGGACGGCAAAGGTAATAGCTGGAACTGAAAAACCAAAATGTTTTCTGAATAATTCATCGTTATGGGAACAAATAGCTGATTTCCGTCAAAAAACAGGGTAAAATCGAACGGTTTTTACCTGGATTTATGCCAGATTTCGACAGAACACAGGTATTTATACTTTTCGTATTCCCCGTTTTTCAACCCTTTTTGCCGGACAGGCTTTGTAAAAGGGAAATGCTTTGTAATTTGAGTGGGTAACCCTTCTTTGCTCCCTGAAAATCAATCTCAAAAAGCAAAGTTATGCAAAAGGGTATACTTTTTATCCTGATCCAGGGTATTATCTGTTGTTCAGGAATTTTCTCACAGTCGGCAATCAATCCTGTATCCTATTCTTCGCCCGGACAGGTTTACACACAGGTCTTTGATGGCTTGCCTTCTTCAGGAACCATTTCATTAACAGGGAAAGGGCCGTTTAATCTCTCCAATTCGCCGGTAAATGCCCTTTCTATGGAAGGGTGGCAGTTCCTGCAAACCGGGGGCAGTAATACCAATGCCGGTTTTTTGGTGAGTTCAGGCTCTTCAACGGGAAGTGGCACCCAAAGTCTGGGCACAGGAAATAATGCTGAAAGAGCGCTCGGCTCTTTGTCGTCAGGCTCCGGCACTTATTGCTTTGGCCTTATCCTGACAAATCAAACAGGCATTGCTTTAAATAGCATCACCCTAAATTTTACTGCAGAGCAATGGAGAAAGGGAGGGTCTGGGAATAAGAACACCTGGACATTTAAGTATAAAACAGGCCAATTTGTAAATATTGACCAATCAGATTTACTGGAGGAGTCAAAACTCAACTTCAGCTCTTTGATTTATACAACAGGTGCCGGTAGTATAAATGGAAATTTACCAGAATACCAGCAACTGATTTCCTATACAATCACGGGAATTAGCTGGAAAACCGGCGAACAGCTTCTCTTACGCTGGGATGATGCCGATGAGCCAGGAAATGACGATGCCTGCGGCATAGACAATTTTAGTTTTTCTGCCAGACAAGTCGCTTCCCTTCCCTCTATCAGCAGTCTCCAAAGCACAGAAATAACAACACATGGAGCCAGGCTGGGTGCAACCGTCAATGATAATTATGCTTTCACCCGCCTTGCAATGGAATATGACACAAGCCGTATTTTTTTATCCCCTAAAATTATATTACCGCTTCCTGATACCCTTTCTGCAGGCACCGGAAGTACAAAAATTTCAGCTTTACTGGACTCTCTCAAACCCGGAACTGCTTACTATTTTCGGATAAAAGCAACGAACGGTCTTGGATCCGTTTCCAGCGAGCCAATGCCATTTAGTACCCTGATCAGCTTACCGGAAATCAATACCATAATCATGGGCATTCCCACTAACAATTCCGCTAGTCTTGGTGGCATTATATATTCAACCGGTGGTTCCCAAATTACCGAAAAAGGAATTCTTTGGTCAGCCAGTAATCCACCTACCCTATCTTCTAACAAAATCTCAATGGGCAATGGTTCAGCAGATTTTCTTCAAACAATTACGGGGCTTTTACAAGGAACTGTTTTTTATGCCAGGGCATACGCTACAAATGCTGCCGGTTCTGTACTGGGTAATATTATCAGCTTCACTACCCAAACAACAATCAGTTCATTAACCGCATTGTCGAATACGGTAACCAATTCTCCCACCGTATCTTTTACTTTAAAAACAGCGCAACCCATCGCCGGACTAAACGCAAGTCATTTTTCGATACTTGCTGATGGAATCCAGCATACCAGCATTGTTTCAATTAACGGTTCCGGTAACACGTATACTATAATTGTAAATACCGGAACGGGAGATGGAAATATCAGGCTATCGCTTACCCATGATGAAGGCCTGAGTCCATTGGTATATAACAAGCAATATCTGTCAACCAGCTATTATACCATAGATAAAAGCCCTCCTGTTATTCAACAAGTAAGCTTGCCGGACAAACCCATGAAAATAGGGGATACGATTCCCGTAATTATTTCAGTTAAGCCAGATCCTGCCATATATAAAATTGTAACCGGCACTATTCACAAAATACCTATTTCGGGTTTGATCAAGAAAAATGACAGCCTATATACCTGCTTTATTATAATTAAAAATAACGGCACTGACCTGGGAGCCGACCAGGCAATAAGTGTTAACCTTAGCATGAGCGATCCTTTAGGTAATGTAAGCTCTGCCTATACAGAACCGATTGTTCAATCCAATGACCCGATAGATGCCAATCAACCCTATATCTCTGAGATGCAAGTGCAGACCGATAAAGTATATAAGTCTGGTGATTCTCTATACTTATCAGCCCTATTTTCAGAACCTGTATCAGTAAATTTTTCCAATGGCATCCCATATATCAAACTGCTGATAGGCAATAGTTCGCGCCAGGCATTCTATAATAAGGGATCAGGCACAGTTACACTGCAATTTTTTTATATCATTCAGCAGACTGATGAAGATAGTCTGGGAATCAAAACAGGAAATAGTATACTCCTTAACAACGGCAGCATCAGGGATTATTCTAACAATAATTCCTTACTCGATTTTTCTACAACAATACTGCCTTCACCTATATTGATTGATGGAATACCTCCAAAAGTGAATTCAGTTAGCGTGCCATTAGAAAAAATATATTCCCTTCAGGATACACTTGAATTTATTGTTCGTTTCACTGAAAAAATCAATCTTTCTACGCTAACCGATACGCCGTTTCTAAAATTAACTATTGGTAGCAGCGTTAAAAATATGGCTTGTTATACAGGATCGGGCACAGAAAATCTTTATTTCAGGTATATCATCCAAAAAAATGATCTTGATAAAAATGGACTGACCCTGAGTAGTCTTTCAGTATCAGTAGCCAATACCCTTACAGATTTACATGGTAACCCAGCATCGCTTAGCTTAAAAAACATTGGCAATTTATCCAATATCAAAATTGATGCGGTCTGGCCACAATTCATATCGGCTGGCATTACAACTCTATGGTCCTGCGAAAAAGACTCATTTGTTTCACTAACAGATGCATTGATGGTTACGGATGAAGATAAAACGGATACCATAACCTGGCGTATCTATCCATCTAGAGGAACTTTGGGTATTGAGAAAAGAACACTCATCACTCTATCATCTGGCGGAAAATCATCTCCGGGAATTGTGAATTACCAGATTACAGATAACCCAAAACGATCGGATACGATTACGGTAGATGTGTCGGATGGTATTCATGATACGAGAAAGACAATTATAATTGGCATT
>Ga0316221_1000868_pt1 | contig 35362 bp, 49 predicted proteins | sample TBH18007metaG_FD_206003 | JGI IMG/M metagenome (GOLD analysis project Ga0316221, IMG submission 206003) | Freshwater microbial communities from Trout Bog Lake, Wisconsin, USA - TBH18007 | ecosystem: Environmental > Aquatic > Freshwater > Lake > Hypolimnion/Profundal zone | place: USA: Wisconsin... | reverse complement strand
GTCTTTAAAACGCCGGTCCTGCGCCGGCCGGGGTATGGCCCGGATTTTTTTGGGATGAAAATCCGTGGGCATCAGCTAGCACTTGCTTGCGATATCTAGCGCTCTTGACCTGCATACGGATGTCATGACAGGATAGCCAGATGCTTGCAGTCGATCCCTCTGGCGAAGCCGTGTGGTGCGAGAGGTCGCGCAGCGTGGAGAAGATGTGCTCCAACCCCCAGTTGTTCAATCACCGTGAACACGAATCGGACAACTGTCCTGGACCCCATATGCAGCTCTTCTACGACGCCCCGCCGCCTCATGAGCACGATCTCGTCCTCGCTTCTGACGGAAATGTGAAGTGTCGAGGGTGTACCAAGAAGTGGTGGGTGGTGCCAGACATGAAAGGGATGGTGGGACTGTGACCGAGGTTGCTGACAGGATGGACCGATGACCAGGACAATCGATCTGACCGGGAACGGTGATGTGTGAGTGACTGGTTCGACGATCTTGGTGATGGTGGTTTGCCTCACGACGATCTCCTTGGTCTCGATAGCCTCGGTGATCTTCCTGGTGTGGTGGAATCTGGACTCGGCCGGGAAGCACTCGATCTCAGCCCAGCGCCAGAGCGCACAGGCCAACGAGACCATGAAGGAGATGATCTCGCAGACGGCGCTGGTGGTGAAGATGCAAATGGATCTGACGGAACTTCTTTTGCTGGGCCGTCCGATGCCGAAGATCGAGCAGGTGCCCGAGAGCGAGAAGCCGCCCGAGACCTTGCTGAGGCCCGACGAGCTGTGGCAAAGCCTTCCCGACAACATCCAGGGGGCGATGATCCGGGAGGCGGAGGAAGAGGCAACCTTTCCCGATCTCTGGGAGACGCTGCAGCAACCATCGGAAAACGGCCACGGGGTGTACGAAGAGGACCAGTCGTCCCCATCGCCGAGCTAGCCCGGGAGTACGCCGGCACTCCTCAGGGTGGGAAGTTGCTCGGGGTGTCCCTGCCTCCTCGACCTGTGGAAAACCGGGGTGTCTCGGGGATCTCCGACTTCGAGAGTGCTACCTTCGAGGCCAAGCTGTACGAGGCCAAGCACCTTGCCTCTGGCCAGATGAGGATCGTCCTGCTCATCCCCGAGTCGGACAGGGAACAGGGACGCAGGCTGGCCGATGCTTTCGCCTGTGGGCTAGTCGTCGAGGTTCGAAAAAAGAGCTATGAGCAGTGACCACCGAGGAGTTCGAGGACATCGTCGATCGACTGCTCGAGGTGGGAGTGCCTCCGACAGCCCTGTCCAAGGCCTTCGGAGTGGACGTGCTGGACATCAAGGAGCGGCTGAACGGGCTCCGGGTGCAGCGGTATGGGACGGCCGAGCTCTCCGAAGGACTGGCGGGGATGCAGTGGGAGGCCCTCGAAGAGATGAAGGCCATGATCCATCAGGCCCCCTACGACGTCAGAGCCCGGTTCATCATGGCCATCAACTCCAAGACCATGTCCCTGACTGCCCGTCAGAACCCCGAGACTCTGGGCAACATGCGCCAGGATCTCCTCGATCTCTACCAGCAGGCCACAGCAGCCGATGACCCTCTTGACCGTGAGGATACCTCTGCGTTTGTCGCCGTTGCTGCGTCAGATGCGGATCAAGACGAAGGACCTGACGGTTGAGCCCCTGGATTTTGAGACCCCGTTCGCTTGGGCCCAGAAGCAGTTCGTGGCCAAGGTCCAGGAGCAACTGAACGCCGGCAAGCCGGTGCGGATCATCGTCCTCAAAGGTCGTCAACTGGGGATATCCACCGCCACCGAGGCCTTGCTTTTGAACTGGTGCTTCATGCATCAGGGGGCGAATGCCCTGGTTCTCAGCAAATCCACAGCCGATGCCGAGTATCTCTTCGAGATGACCAAGCTGATGTGGGACAACTGGCCGTTCCGGGAGATGTTCCACGAAGGTCACAAGTCGGCTCGGCGGATCTCCTGGACCGAGACCGGGTCATCGATGAAGATCGCCACAGCCAAAGGCCGTGAGGTGGGCAGAGGACAGACCATCCACGCCGTTCACTGCTCCGAAGTGGCCTTCTACCCCGAGCCTGAGAGCCTGATGCTCTCCCTCAAACAGGCGGTGCCCGACAAACCGGGCACGATCATGGTGCTCGAGTCGACGGCCAACGGAGCCGGGAACTGGTTCCACACCCAATGGCTCGCGGCCAAGGCCGGAGAGTCGGACTTCATCCCCATGTTCTTTCCGTGGTTCCTGCACCAGGAGTACTCGATCAAGAACACGTCCCTGAGTTACGACCAACTGACTGTCGAAGAGCGGGAGATGATGAAGAAGTTCCCCGACATCGGCTATCCGCAGTTGGCTTGGAGACGGTGGTGCATCAAGAATAACTGTGACAACGATGTGTCACAGTTCAACCAGGAGTATCCCAACGACGATCACGAGGCCTTCCTGGTCACCGGACGCAACCTGTTCCCGGCCGACAAACTGGACCAGTGCTACCAGCCCAAGTCCGGAGTGCAGGGGTTCATCTCCCCGATCAAGGACCCGACCCAGACCCAGGGAGTGTTCCACCAGTCGGCCGATGGAGAGCTGACCATCTTCAAGTACCCCCACCCGGGGCAGAAGTACGTGGTGGCCGGAGACCCGACCCGGACCTCATGGGGTGATCCGGCCTGCATCCAGGTCCTCAACCGGTATACGTTCGAGCAGGTGGCGGTGTGGCACGGTCACTGCACCCCAGCCCCCTTCGCCGACCGACTGGCCGAGATCGGATATTTCTACAACACGGCCACGGTGAACTGCGAGGTCGAAGGCGGGGGACTGGCTTCGATCATCATCCTGACCTCGAAGATGTTCTACCCCGACGTGTGGCGATATCGGCAGGGAGACCGGATGCCCGGGGCCGTCTCCAACTCCTTCGGCTGGTCGATGAACTGGAAGCGCAAGCAGATGGCCATGAGCTTTGTGATCGACAAGCTGGCTCAGGGGATGCTCAAGATCCACGACGAGCTGACCTATGACCAGATGGGGGCCTATGTGGTCAAGGACTACGGAGAGCTGGGACCGGCCTCGTCCAAGGGCTGTGACGATGCGGTGACCTCCATGGCTATCGCTGTCGCAACCATCTGCCAGGATCTAGAGTCGTCCCGTGACCCGACCGAGATGTTCCAGAGCTACAGGCTCGAACTGGAAGGGAATGTCTTCGAGCCCCCCCGATCCGACCCGGTCTACTCCGGTGACATCAACGGCCGGCCATTCTGGGAGGACATCGGCGATGGCTTCTAGGTTCAAACCGGGAGGCTCTGGCCAACTGTCGGGCTCGATGTACCGCTGCACCGGCTGGCATGAACGAGACGGGGTTATCGTGTGGTCGCAGTGGTTCACCCGGGACCCAAAGACTATGCCGTGCCCAGAACACGGGACCGAGTTTCTGGTGCGCGACTAATGCCCCTGTTTGAGTACCTGTGTGATTCCTGTGGACACTTCCAGTCCCTGACCAGGGGCGATAGGCAGCGATGCCCAAACTGCGGAGCGACCTCTCGACGGAGGTTCGCCTTCAACCCCAAGTCTCCCTTCCAGGACCACTACAACATGAGCGTCGGCCGCTATGTCCACAACGAGACCGACTTCCGGGACGGACTGAAGAAGGCCTCCGAGACACAGACCCTCCGCACCGGGCTCGAGCACCACTACGAGCCCATCGACTATCGGGACCGAGACGCCTGTGGGATCACCGATGAGCACATCGCGGCACTGGATGAGACCAAGCGACGTGAGGCGGCGGTGAAGTCCTCATGACCATGATCGATGTCGACCAGAAGGAACTGGACGAATACGAACAGTTCCGACTGACCTCCCGTCTCATGGAGCTCTACCAGGACTCCAAGGAGACCAAGCAGCGGAGACACGCAGAGTGGGCCCGCAACTACATGCTCACCTTCAACCGGTCCTCAGGCTCTGCCACCCGTCCGGGATCAGGGGTGCGGGACTCGGAGATCTACCCGATCATCCGTAATCGCATCGCTTGGATGACCGACCAGAAGGTCCAGTTCGATGTCTTCCCGGCAGTCGATCCCCAGTCGGCCTATGCCCAGTACGAACAGAAGATCGGTCACCACATGGAGCTGGTCCTGGCCTCGAACTGGCAGGTACAGGGGTGGTTTCGTCAGCAGTCCCTGGTCCTGTGGGACTCAGCCATCTGTGGAGCGGGGATCTTCAAGGCGGTGTGGGACTCAGGCCTGGACGGTGGGATCGGCAACGTGGCCATGAAGCGGGTGGATCCCTGGGACATCTACCCCGACCCCCACGCCACCTGCATGGACGACGCCGGATACCTGTTCGAGATCAAGCGGATGTCCATGGAGGAGATCGCCAGAAAGTTCCCCGAGACCTCCCAGCAACTCCTGGACGACGCCTTCAGGACCGGGGATACGTCGGACAAGCCGGCCCGGCCCGCGCCTTCCAACTCGGGGATGACCAACCGGATGGTGGTCCCCGGCAACATCCCCGGAAACCCAGGCACCCCGTGGGGGACACCGGGACAGGGAACCCAATCGGCCGACAACGTGCTGCAGAACGGGGTGAACGTCTATGAGTGCTGGATCAGAGAGAACGTCGTCTTCGAGCGGGAGACAACCGACCCCCTTCTCGGAGACGAGGAGACTGTGGTCACTGACGAGTGGAGGGTCGTTGTCTTCACCGGCCACCACGTACTCCTCGATACAACAGCATCTGACCTTTGGCAGCACAACCACCACCCGTATTCACGTTATGTCGATGACGAGACCGGGGAGTTCTGGCCCGTCCCCATTGTTAGCTATCTCGCTCCCTGTCAGATCGCAATCGATCGACTTCTCGCTGCTATGCAGTCGAACGCCGAGCTCACCGGCAATCCCATCTTCATGGACGTTGCCAACTCCGGTCTCGCCCGGACGCAGGTGGTCAATCGTGCCGGCCTTCGTCTCACGATGGATGCATCGGTAGCCAACACCCAAGGAGCGAAACCAGCCTGGCTGCCCCCCCCGGCGATGTCAGGGGATGTCATGGGACTCATCAACCTGTGGCGACAGATCATGGAGAACATCAGCGGACTGAACGCGGCCCAGAAGGGGGCCCTCGGTACGGGGCGTCAGGCGGCTCAGACCATGCAGTCGGCCCAGGAAGCAGGGTTCGTGTCGATCAGGGGCTCACAGCGCAATATGGAGACCGCTCTGTCGACCACAGGGATGCTTCTGTGCCACCTCATCGCCCAGAACTACACCACACCCCGGGTGGTGGCCATCGTGGGGGACAAGGGAGCAGAGACCAGTTTGCTCCTGGCTTCCCGCCACTTCTACTCGCCCAGTCGAAATCCGAAGACCAAGAAGTACGAGATGACACCGTTGGCATTCAGCCTCAACGTATCAGCGGGTAGTGACAGACCGACCTCCCGGCAGGCCCGGATCGCCGAGGCCGACGCACTGTTCAACATGCACGCGGTCGATCAGCAGTATGTTCTTCAGGTTCACCAAGTAGCCGACTGGCAGGACGTGGTACAACGGATGCAGCAACAGGCCATGGCAGCAGCGGCCGCGCAGGCCCAGGGGCCGAAGGGGCAACCGAAAGGACCGGGTACCGGACATGAGCACTGACACCATCACCGGGACCGTCGTCCTCGTCGGCGGACCCTATGACGGCCACACCTTCCCGAAGAACCTCAACGGTCCGGTCGAAGTGCCCGCTCTCAACGGAAAAGGGAAGTGGGTCTACGGCTACGGGTACGAAGAGGATCCGGCGACCGGGAGATTGGTTCTCATCGGCAAATGGCCCGAGAATTTCGACCAAGGATGGGATGGCGTAACGACAGCCTTCTGAACCACACAGCTTCTGTATAGAACGAAGATCCCCCGGTCGGAAACCGAGGGATCAACGCTCACTCCTTAAACAGGCCATGATCGAGGTCCATGTCGATCAGTACCAGCAATACCAGCAGTACCAGTTTACCCTGGTCGGCATCCCGCTTGCAAGGACTGTGCGATTCGCAAGCCCCCGGCTAACCCCGGTGTTAACACTCGTCAGACGAGGGACAGCTCTTCGTGCCCCTGAGCAGGCACAATGCGGAAAGATGCAGGGCTGAGAGATGCCTGAGGGTAGACGGAGGACCTTCAGGAGCGAGCGAGCGAGAGCCCCTTGGGATCGAGCTCAGAGCGAGCGTCGCGACTGAACAACAAGGAATGCTTGCTCTTGTTCACGAATGGGGCAATGATGGCGCAATGGCTACCTCGCCTCCTGCCAACGGACGACCCGAGATCGACAACACGGGTGCTCGGGTGAAGCCGCAGGGAATGGGTGGCTACCGTCCGCCGGGACGCAACTTCCCCATCTTCGGTGACTACACCTCGTGTGAGGTCTGTGACCCCTACGAGTGCCAAGAGGACGTGGAGTGATGGCGGGGAACAACTTCGCCAACCTGATCACCAAGGTCCCTGGGGGAAAGAAGTCGCAGAAGAGCCACAAGCGTTCGTCGAAGAAGGGATCTCGCTGATGGATCGGATGAAGAGTCACGTGGTCAACGTCAACCCCGGTCACAAGCAGGGCGGGAAGCCCGGAGCTCGCAAGGGCGGAAAGAAGCACGCGAGAGGGAAAGGTCGTCGTTAGACGTGCCACTGTCGCCGGGCTCTTCCCGAGACACAGTCAGTTCGAACATCTCTGAGATGATGAAGGCTGGGCATCCGCAGGATCAAGCGGTTGCCGCCAGCCTGTCCAATGCTCGGAGACACCCATCGAAAGGGGGTGGCAAGATGGCTCGTCGTGGAAAGCGTCATGGTGGCCGGCACGGCCGGAAGTAGTTAACCGATGAGGGTGGGGGACCCGACTTCCCCCACCCTCATCACAACCAGAGAGAGAGAACATGGCAGATCAACCAACCAGCCAGGGTGCCAAGGTCGGCAAGACCCAGGTGAAGATGCAGGGTCAGACCGAAGGACGCTACGGCTCCGAACTGTCTGCCCAGGCTCCGGCCTCCAACAAGCCTGTCGACGTCAAGCCCTAGTTCATGGCAGGGAAGTCCGACGTTCCACAGACGATGCAGGAGGGGCTGCAGGCCCTTGTCCCTGACATCGCTGTGTGCATGGCCGCTCCGGACGCGGACATCGGATTTCTCGACAAGCTGCAGAAGATCGTTCTCCTGAGAATCCATCAAGGCTCAGGACAAAAGCCCGGTGGGCCTGCCCCTGCCGGTCCCCCCGGCGCTGGTGGTCCGCCTCCACCAGCGGCCGGTGGGCCCTCTGGTTTGCCGGGCCAGAGTCTTCCGGGCGGACCTGCAGGAGGTGGAGCGGCCAATCCTCAGATGCCGTCGATGGGCCCACCGAATGCCCCGACCGGCCCCGGCGGAGTCTCACAACCAATGACACCCGATCCCGACGAGATGCGCCGGGTACTCTCAGAAGCGGCAGGACAATGACAGATACCCATTACAAGACACAGCAGAAGCTAGTTCCTTTGATAGGCGGTCCCTACGATGGACACGTTCGCCCGCTCCAGGGATTCCAGATCGAAGTGCCGGCACTGAGCGGGGACTTCGAGAACTGGGTCTATCAGTACGGCCAGTTCTACGATCCTGATCTTCAGGCGTCGGTCTACTACGCCAAGTGGCCGAGCATGGATCAGGGCTGGGATGGCGTGACGATGGTTCCAGTTGTCAGAGTCGATGGCTGACGAAGAGATGGACGAGACCGAAGCCCTGATCCAGGAACTCCTGGACGCCGGGTTCACGTACTCGGAGAACGGCAGGGTCGAAGGACTCGCCAAGGACGAAGGGCAGGACGATGAGCCAGGACTCACTGAGAAAGACGAGGATTTCGGCCTCAGTCGACCCTACGGGAGTGTGGGAACGGATTCCGTCAGTGATGGTGATGGCGTTGCAGATGGCGACGACGACGGAACCGGGACCGAGCCTCCCTCGGCCGCTGCAGAACAAGGTGACCTGGGATCAGCTCCGGACGAGGCTGACTTCTTCGGCACCCGACTGACCAAGACCGAGGCGGAAGGACTTCTCCGGGTCCGCCAGCTCCTGATGGAGCACCCAGATCTCGCATCATCCTTCAACGAGATGGTGACGAACAAGCTCTCCGGTAAGGCACAGCCCGGAGAGGTCGAGGAGCCGGGCGAGCTAGTTGAGGAGAAGCTGCCCGACTTCATCGACCCCGACGACATCCAGGCGGTGGCCTTCTGGACCGAGCTCAACAAACTCCGCTCCGATCAGGAGAACGATCGTCGGACCCAACAAGAGGTCATGTCCCAGGCCGACCAGGCCCGGGTCACCAACGACATCAACACCGCGGTGGAGAAGTTCCGCACTTCTCACCCCGACCTGACCGAAGAGGACATCCAGACCGTCCGCAACTACACCTCGGCCAACGTCAACATCCCGGGTGTCATGTCAAACTTCCCCGGTGACCCGGTCGAAGGACTGGTTCGTTCGCTGGAACTTGGATCCCTCACCGATCCCGCAACACGGGATAAGGTGCTCGGAGTACGCAAGGAGGACACGAAGGCGAAAGACAGGGTTCGCCAGAATGACCTCACCAAACTGAGTGGTGGGACAGGAACATCGACCCGTCGCCCACAGAGAGAAAAGCCAGCATCGACGTGGAACGAAGTAGCCACTCGACTCGCCAAGGAACTCGAGTCCATGGGCGGGACAACTTGATAACCGAGAGAGGTTGAAATGCCCGTAGCAGCCATCGGTACGACCACCGTCACTGCCCTGTCGAGACGGATCATCCGGGACGTGATCGTGGACAATGTCTACGGGTCCAACGTCCTGTTCTTCCGCTGGAACAGGATGAACAAGATCATCGAGAAGGGCGGCTTCCAGATCGAGCAACCGCTCATGTGGACGGCCATGTCCGGTGGTGGTTGGTACACCGGCCCCCAGACCCTCTCTGTGCCCCAGTCCGACACCATCCAGAACTCGGTGTTCGCCTGGAAGCAGGCCTACGGCAACGTGACCGTGGACGGCTTGACCCAACTGCAGGCCGACAGCCCGATGAAGGTGGCCGACTATCTGGCCTCCCAGTTCAAGCAGACCGAGATGCAGTTGGCCGACTTGCTCGGTTACGGGATCTTCTCCAACGGCACCAACACCCAAGCCATCGACGGCATCTATGAAGCCCTCCAGACCTCGGGCACCTACGGCGGGATCAGCCAGTCGGCCAACCCGTGGTGGGCCGCTCAGATCGACTCGACGACCACGACCATGACCCTGCAGAAGCTCAACGCCCTGTGGGTGTCGACCCAGTCCGGTGGCCAAGTTCCCACGGTGATCGTCGGGGACAAGAACAACTACAGCCGCTACTGGAACCTCAACCTGGCCCAGCAGCAGTTCCCCCAGCAGCCCGGTGGACAGGAGACCCAGCTTGCCCAAGCGGGGTTCACCAACCTGGTGTTCAACAACATCCCCTGGCTGCAGGACGACCACGCTCCCACCAACGGTCTCGCCTACCTCAACGAGAACTATTGGGAGCTCATCGTCAACGACAAGGCCAACTTCTACGTGCAGGACTTCGTCAAGCCTCCGAACCAGGACGCCATGACCTCCCTCGTCGTCTGGGCCGGCAACGCCTCTTGCTCGAACGTCGCCCGTCAGGGCGCATTCACCGCCCTCACCGGCTGAGAAAGGAAACTCATGACCATCACGATGCTCCCCAATCCAACCGGTGCGGGCTACTACAACGACGTCTCCTACGGCGCCATCCGCCTGCAGGCGGTGATCCTGTCGACCGTCACCGGTCCGACCCCGGTGGGGACCCTGATGGAGGTGGTCACTCCCTACACCGGTCCCGGGACATCCAATCCCCCGACCCTGATCAACGTCCAGCCCTCGTCGACCTCGGCCGACTACAAGCTGGTGGGAGTCCTGGTGGGCGGGGCGACCGGAGAGACGGCCAACAGCGCCACCTCGGTGGCCTCGGGCAAGGTGTGCACCATCCTGATCGCCGGTTTCGCCCAGATCCTCTGTGATGCCACCACCACCGCGGGCAACCCTTTGATCCAGAGCGCGGCCACCGCCGGTGCGGCCAAGACGGCCTCGACCGTCACCGCCGGCCAAGGCATCGGCACGGCTTTGCAGGCGGTCACCATCTCCACCGGAACGGCGTTGGTCTGGTCTCTGATCAAGCAGGTCTGATGCAGCCGTCCGAGACCGTCATCGACTCGGGGGACATCTTCCGTCTCCGCAACGATTCGCCCGATCAAGAACTGGTGATCCCGCCCACGGCAGGAACCCGCGCCTACCGCATCCCTCCGAAGAAATCTGCCCTGGTTCCCTTCGAGGTGGTCCGAATCTTCTGGGGTGACCCCCGCTCGCGTGAAGGCGTCTACACCAAGTTCCAGGACTCCAAGGAGAAGGGGTTCATCAACAAGCGGGAGGACGAGATCAAGAGGCTCGGAGTCTTCTACGGCTCCTACGCCGCCGACGTTGAGACCCTCTTGGCCGAGGAGTACCCGCCCAACTCTCCTCTTCACGGCGAGCCCAAGACAACCCCGTGGCCAGTTTCCGTCCAGACCGAGACCGGGGAGAAGGTCGTTCCGGCCTGCTTCGACACCTCGGGAACCGCGGTCTACGGAGCGGTGCGGACAGAGTCCGAGGACCTCAACGACGCCGTCGCCTATCGTGAGCACGTCGAGCGCCAGTTCGATGCCATGCGGGAAGAGCTGAAGAGACTGCGGGGCGAGGACAGCAACGACGCAGAGGTGGACACCCCCACCCATGCGGGATGAGAACGACTATGCCGGGATGGATCGCCAGGAGCTTCGTCAGAACCTGACCCGGGTCTCGGGACAACTGGCCACCTGGCAGTTCGCCCTGGCCAATGTGAGAAAGCAGCGCAACCGCTCCTTCCTGGAGGCCTACTCGGCATCGACGGGCCGATCAGTGGCCGAGAAGCGGATGGACGCCGAGATGGGCTCTTGTGCCGATCAGGGTGATCTATTCGAGTACGAAGGCCAGGTCGCCTTCTACCAGACCCTCCGGGACGAGATCGTGGTCCTGCTCGAGCAGCGGCAGCAAGTCATGGTGAACACGCCGGATGGAATAGCGATGGCTGATGTCTGATGCCGGCCGAGCCTCGTGGCGTACAGCCAGAGAGTGACCTCCAGTGGCTGGACCTCGCTGACTTCAGCGCAGGCATCTACGACTACACCTCCGTCTCCACCCAAGCGCCGAACGTTCCCGGGCCCAAGGGTGCGGCCGATCCCAACTTCACCCACTCCTGCATCGCACTTCCTGGAGGAGGACTGGGCCCACTTCCGGCCGTCGCCCAGGAGTACACCTGGACCCCTACTGCGTACCCGACCAACTACATCGTCGGTCTCCTGGTCCACGACGAACTCTCCAACGGGGACACCGAGGTCTTCGTCATCCAGGAAGCCGACAACGGCACCACCCACATCTGGCAGCCCTTCTCCTACATAGCCGAAACCACAACCTTCACCGCCGCGGGTCTCGGGACCTCGGAGCCTTCAGCAGCCGGGATCTTCGGCTCCCCCTATCCCCAGTTGACCCGAGCAGCAGCGACCGACCCAACCACCACTCCGGGCAATCCGGTCATCGTCTACCCCAACGGCGGACCGTCGTCCAACACCAACACGGCGACAGGTCAGTTGTGGATGTACCCCAACCCGGCCACCCCGACCAGTTACACGCCGCTGGCTCTGATCACCGGTCCCCCGTACACGTCGGTGTCCGGCCAAGTGCTGGTCCATCAGTCGCGCGTCGTCGTCCTCGCCGGCATCACCTACATGTACCCCGCCGGTGGAGGGTTCGACACCAACGAGAACATCAACTTCACTGACCCACCGAACTCGACGGACTACGGCAACCAGATGACCGTCCTGGCTGCCGAGGAGCCCTACGGCTACGGGTGCGGCGCGAGTATCTCGGCCGGGGAGTTGATGCTGATCAAGAAGCGGGGAGGTGGGATCGTCGTCACCGGAGACATCTTTGCTCCCAACGTCACCTTCCTTCCCGGCGTGCAGCCCACCGGTGGGATCTATGGAAGCGCGCACTCAGGACTGCCGGGGATGATCTACTGCAGCTTCGACAACGGGGCATGGAGCTGGAACGGCGGTTCGACCTCACAGAAGATATCGAGTCAGTTGGACGACAGCTTCTTCCTGCCCTCTGTCTTCAACGACATGGAGTCCAACAACTACGGCTTCTACTGCCGGTGCATCGGGGACAAGGTCTACTTCTCGATGAACTGGCTCTACGACACCAGGACCAACTCGTGGTGGCGCTACTACCCCGACGCCACCCAGGGCGGAGCGGATCTGTTCTGGGTGCAGGAGGTCGACGGTCAGCAGATCTACGCAGCGCCGCTGCAATTCACCTCGTCCGACCTGACCTTCCTCTACCGCTTCGACCAGACCGTTCCTTCGGAAACATGGCAGTGGCAGGGCCTCCCGATCCGCCTGACCACCAACCGGTTTGTGGAACTTCGTGAAGTCGTGGTCAGAGCTTCGACCAACAGTGGGAACACTGCAGCCACAGTGAAGGTCTCGATCTACCAGGGAGCAACCGAGGTCGGGTCGGTCACCACCCCGGCCACCATCCTCGCCGCTCCGACCATGATCCGAATGCCCATCGGCTCGGCCAATGCCGCAGGCAACGTCTACACCGGAGAAGACCTGACCATCAGGATCGACGCCTTGGGGAACAGCGCGGCTGCTCCCAACGTCCACTCGGTGTCCCTGGGCTACAAGCAGATCGCCCATGCGGCGACGGTCGGAGTAAGTTCTTAGCCATGCCGGACACCCTGACGGTCGCCGAGACCAACATCCGGAGTCTGATCGACGAGCCCGTCCAACAGTTCTGGCAGACCACCGAGATCATCAGTTGGATCAACCAGGGCCAGGCCGAGATCCAGAGGGTCACCGAGTGGAAACGGGCGTCGGCTCAGATCACCGCGGTGGCGGCCCAGCAGATGTACGTGGCTCCGTCCGATCTGCTCCGCATCTACCGGCTCGAGTTCGTCCCAACCAACAACACGAGCTACACCTACTCACTCAGCTTCCAGGGCTACAACGAGAGCGACCAGTCCTGGGGGAACCTCAAGACCCTTCCTTCGGCCTATCCCGAGCAGTACACGTTGTGGAACTACCCGACCGACTCCGATCCCGGAGTGACTGGACTGCAGATCATCCTCTACCCGGTCCCCAACGTCGGGGGAACCCTGAACGTCTATTACTACCAAGCCACCACCCCGGTGGCTACGGGAACCGATGAGCTCGACATCCTGCCCGGATGGGAGGACTGCCTCTACAACTTCGTGGCCTACCGGTGCATGATGAAAGACGCTGACCCGAGGTCAAAGATGTTCCAACAGGACTACACCAACCAGCTCGAGCAGATGAAGACGATCAGTCGGGCCTACACCGACCAGGCCAACTTCTTCTCGACAGGCCAGCAGAACTACAATCCCCTCTTCTTGGACTTGGACGAGTAATGGCCACCACCACCGATCCCAATGCTTCTTACTACGCCTCGATCGCCTCTGGTCTGGCATCGAGCAATCCCAATCAGGCCCTCGAAGCAGCCGAGCAAGGAACCGTAGCGCCTCAGGTAGCCGGTGCCGCACTGCAATACGCCGGCATCGAGAACCAACTGGGCATGGTCACTCCCGAGTTGGCCCAGCAGAACGCCTATCAGTCCCAGATGGCCGGGTTCCAACTGGGAGGGTTGGGGCTGAGCCAGCAACAGACCGCGCTCCAACAGGCGGGCGCCGAGCAGCAGTACGGGTTCCAACAGCAGCAGTTCGGCCAGGAGCAACAGCAGAACCAGCTCAACTTCCAGAACCAGCTCCAGTCCCTGGTCGGAGGACAGGCCGCGTCGGGCGCGTTGAACACCCAGGGATCGAAGACCCAGCAGGGCACCCTGGGTCAGGAAGCGGCGTGGCAGCAACAAACTCTTCAGGGTCAAGAAGCTTTGTCCCAGGGAGATTTCGCAAGAGCCATGCAGAACTACCAGATCATCGGTGAGCAGAACAACCTCTCGGCTCAGGAGGTGCAGGCCAGGTTGCAGGAGGCCTCACTGACCGGAGGCGAGGGAGCGGCACAGAACATCGATCAGTTGGTCGCCCAGGCCGGGGGAGTGTTGTCCGGAGCGACCCAGGATGTCGGTGGGGCTCTGGCCAACTACGGGCTCGCCGGGGGGGTGAACCCGACCGGGGCATACGGATCATGAGAGGATTGACCCATGGCTGACGACGACAAGTTCCCCCCTGTATTGACCCCATCTGAGTTGGCCGACGCCAACGCTCAGGGGATGACCCCGGCCGAGTACATGGCCGCCGGTCCAGATACCCAGGATCAGTCTCTGAAAGATCAGGCCAAGGCTCAGTCCGAATCCAACGTCGCCGAGATGCAGGCAGGCAACGTCCCGATCATGAAGAACGGGAAGTTGGTTTTCGTACCCCAGGACCAACTGACCCCAACTGAGGAGCAAGAGGTCAGGACTCAGTCCAACCAGCCTCCAAGCTCCTCTTCGACCACCACCCCGACCGACTATGCCAGCCAACTGATGGACGGACTGATCAGCCAGTTCGCCTCGGCTGAATCGGGGATCACCCCTTACCTGAACAACCAGGTGGCATCGAACGACACTTCCTACGCTGCCGGCCTAGGTCAGGCCATCGGGGGCGTCGCCTACGGCCAGGATCCCGCCTACGCCGCTGCTCTGGCCGGACCGGCCAAGCAGGTGGCTGCGGCCAATGCCGCAGGCGCAGGGGCCATCACAGGGGCTCTCCAGGGCACTGGGGAGGCGCTCAACCTCTACATGCAGACGGCCCCCTACCAAGGAATCCTCTCCGCCCTGCAGTCCGAGGCCCAGTACAAGACCGAAACAGGCACCCCGACCTTCTCCATCGCAGGCACGCCGCAGTGGGTCCAGCAGGCCTATGCCGCCACCATCGGCAACTCCGCACCTGGAACAACGACGCCCGGGAAGCCCAATCCGCCAGCCTCCGGCCCAACGAACCCCTCGACCGATAACCCGGACAACCCCGGGACTGGGGACTAGGTGAGCCAGCCGAAGCCGGCGGTCCAGACCTTCGACACCGACTGGACCAAGATCAAGTCCTGGGCCCAGACCCAGAAGATCCCCACCGTCGCGGTCAACAACGTCTACACCCTGGATTCGTCCCGCCTGACCAGCGGTTACTACACCATGTCCAATGCTGAACGAACCAGAGCCATCCTGGCTGCCGCCGGCATGGACTACAACACGGCCCTGCCTTCGGACAATCCGTCAGCGGCGAACATCATCGGCAATACCATCACCAACGCCCAATCCATCTTCACCGGTCTCATGCCGACAAGACTTGCCGCCAACATCTGGGACACCTTCAAGGACACCGTCGATGATCTCGAGGACCCAGCCCGACTTGCTGGAAAGGACCCGCTGGCTAACGCATTGACCCAGACGGCCCTGTCCTGGATCCCCGGTGCCTACGATCTGGGCACGGTCCTCAAGGCGGGGAACATCAAAGCCGGGCTGGAGAAGCTGGCCGAACAGCCCATCACATCGCTCCTAGACGTCATGCCCGGCCTCAAGTACTTGGATGCCGGGGCCGGCTCAGCCATCGCCTCCAGTGCAGCAGGAGAGGCCTTAGCGGACAGACTGGGAGTGACAGCCAAGGCTCTCGGCAACACCGGGTCGATCCGGATAGCCGGGAAGGCTATCGGATCGATCAAGATCGGCACTGCCACCCGGGCATTGACGGACATCGATGGAAAGCCGATCCTGGATGCCGAAGGGAACCAGATCATCGGGACACCCACGTTGTCTCAGCGAGCGGCTACCCGGGCCCAGAACCTCGGCGTCGGCCACATCCTCAGTACAGGGGCCCACACATTGGCATCACTTCGTAACAAAGCCCTGATCGAGAAGAAGGAACTGACCGGGAACCTCACCAAAGCCCTGTCTCAGTTGACCAGGGACAAGATCGGGCCCGATGGGATCGAAGAGCCGGGACAACTGACCCAGTTCACCCAGCTCATGCGCTCGGGAAGAACGACCGAGAGCCTGATCAACGACGACTCGATCGACGTTCCTGTCCGAGAAGCCATCAAGGCCTACCAGCCGTGGGAGGAGTGGCACAAGGAGCGGATGCTGTCCAGTGGCCAGATCGTGCCTCTGAAGCATCCAGACGGCACTACCCAGTTCTACGAATCCACCAGTCACCTTTTCGCCCAACGCCAGGCGGTGGACCAAGCCATCGAAGCGGCCGACAAGGCATCCAAGGTCTCCGACGACATCATGGCCCAGACCCAGCAGTTGGAGGCTGGCTTCGAGCCTCACATGGCCACCATCGACCAGATCCGCCAGTCGATCGCCGGTGTCCCGGCCATGATGCAAGAGAACATGCCGTTCAACTACCGCCAAGCCTTCGGGGCCTTGACTGGCAAGGACGGCATCCTCGAGCGGATGGAGAAAGCCGCAACCGCCAAGGACTGGCGGGAGTTCAACCGGCTGTCCAAAGAGGCCATTCGCAAGATGAATGCCAAGGCCTTCCAGAAGCGGGAGTCAGGTCGCACGGCGACGGGCAGACTGATCCCTGCTCAGCAGGGTTGGGACTCGGTCCCGATGCTGGCCAAGCTCAAGTCCGAGCTCACCATCGCCCGGGCCTACAGCCAAGCCCGGATGAAGCTCCTCAACGACTACGAGAAGTCCTACGAAGGCAAGTACGCCTCGAGCTACAAGAAATCGGCAAAGTACCTGAACGAACAGGCCGAGAAGGCGGTCACGCGGTTCTCCGAAGAGATCAAGGCTCACCCTCCGGGCGCAGCCCAGGATGTGGTCAAGACCCTCTTCATCAACAACTTCCTGGCCTCTGATGCCTCAGAGATCCTGGCCGACAAGGCCGCGGCCTATCTCAAGGACAAGGACTACGCCCCCGACATCGTGGACCGGATCCGCAAGGACCCGACCCGGATGTGGCAACTGATCACTGCCATCTCCGATCCGATGTTCAACGACCCCTTGATTCCGGGACTGGACCCCGGGGATGCGGCTGCGTTCCGACAGGACGCATTGAACGAGTACGACTCGATGCGAGCCAGAGGATTCGAGCCTTCTTACGTGCCGAGGGTCTCACCCAAGGACGCAACGAGTAGCGCTATGTCCGAAGGGGTCTACGTCAACCCGATGAAGTACCCGACCGTCGATGCCGCCTTCAAGCGGGGCATGGACATGTCCAACACCATGAACGACGTCTATTTGGGGGTGAACAAAGCCACCAACGACATCCTCTCCCGGGACGTGACCCTGGACTTCTTCAACGAGTGGCTGAAGCCCATGCTGAGAGCGGGCACCCAGTTCAAGCAGGCCATCGCAAAAACTCACCTGGAACAGATCGAGACGGCCGAAGGTGCGGCTCCCGGGGGGGTGATCACCAGCCTGATCCACGACGAGTACGGCCATTCGGCCTTCGACATCAAGGCCCACATGGGGCTGGACCCCCACGAGTTCGGCCTGGACGACAACGAGACCTACTACATCCCTACCGCTTTGGTGAAGCAGATCGAATTCATGCTGGGACCGGGCCAGTTTCCCCTGAAAGGCCTGTGGGACAAGACGACCGGAGTGTTCAAATACAGCCTATTGGGCCTCAGTCCCCGATACACGATGCACGTCGCCGGCGGGGGGACCATGTTGTTGGCTCTGCGGATCAATCCCGGATCCCTCAAGTTCATCGGCGACGCCTACAAGGCTGTGTCCGCCTACAGCAAGGGTGAGCACCAGGACATCATCGACCCCGAAGTCCTTCAGGGCTCCGCCCAGTACGGGACACCTTCGGTGGACCAGGCCGTACATACCATGGGGGGCCGGACGGCGGCGAAGTGGGCATTGCAGGCCAAGCTCGAGCAGTGGGGTCTGAATCCCAAGGTGGCTACGGCGGTGCAGTGGGCCTCAGCAGCAGCCGACATCAACTTCCGGTTCACCAACTTCGTCTCCGACATGCAACGCTCCATCGCCTACCTCGACGGTGTGGCCAAGGCGGAACGGAAGGGTTGGATCAATGACCCATTGACCGGCGAGCGAGTCGCCATGACTGCCGACAGAGCCCATTTCCTGGGGATGCAGTCGGCCGAAAGAGTGATGGGGAACCTGCAGGCCATGACCCCGTTGGAAATCTCGACGGCTCGCAAGTTCTTCCCCTTCTACGGATGGACCAAGCACGTCCTCAAGTACGTGATGACCTACCCGGTCGACCACCCATGGCGCACCAGCTTCCTGTCGACGCTGGCCACCCAGAACACCGACAACTTCTCGTCGGGTCTGGACGAGAGGATGCAGCTCCTTTTGTTCCTGGGACAGCCGGACGCCCAGGGGAACGTCAGTGCCATCGACATCCGAGAGCTCGACCCGTTCCGGGACGTGGCCAACTACGCCACCCTCGGTGGATGGATCTCGGCCCTCAACCCCATCATCTCGGCACCTTTCGCGGCTATTGATCCCAACATCATCTACGGCTCCCAGACCCTGTATCCCAACATGACCTACTCCGACGTCTACGGATCCAAGTCCGCAGCCCCTTCGGGATCCCCGATCCAAGCATTGGAGCAGGAGATCCCCGAAGTCACCGTCCTGGACGATGCCCTGGGGCTCTCGGCAAACGCTCGAGCGATTCGCAAGGAGGGGGCCGGTGAGTACGCCAAGGCCATCTTCAACGCCCTCAACATCCCCTTCACCGAAGTCCAGCACCTCAACCTGCAACAGATCAGTGCCGAGCACGAGATCGATCGTTACCAGCAGGCCGAAGCAGACGCCGACAACGCCTGGGAGACCGGCGACTTCTCGACGTTGCTCAAGTACCCAGGGACGGTGCCGGATCCGCTCAACAGCGATTACAACATCAGTCCCCAGGAGCTCTACGCCCAGTACCAGGCAGCCTTGAAGCGCTATCCCGGCCTGCCCCCGAGCGAGACAGTGGCCCCGCTCTCCTCGCCTGCCGTGTAGGACACCCCCGGGATTCGAACCCGGACTGAGGCCTGTCTGCAGGAGCCACTCTGCAGTCCATACCTTTCATCATCCCCCGACTGGCTAGGTCCGGTTGAGGTGCGGGCCCGGCACCGCAGTGTCCGCCACCCAGGGTATCAGAAGATATATATTTTCGGGGTGGTCACCTTCCGCATCACCAAGCTCCGCGCCATGCTCCTGGCCAATGTGGACGAGAAGGGCGAGAAGATCAAGGACTACGTCGTGGCCGCGGACTGTGGGATCATCGGGTCCTACCTGTGCGAATACGCATCGGGCAAGAAGGCGTTCAGACCCGATCACCTGGAGAAGCTGTGCTGGTATTTCCAGTGCGATACCAACGATCTGGCGGGCTCCCTCGAGTTCACCGTTCCTGACTAAGATCGGAGTACGATGGCTGGTGAACGAGAAACGCTCCACGAGATCCTCGCGGAGCTGAGAGAACTGAGGATTCAAGTGACCGCAAACGACACCGCCCTTGCCGCCCTGCAGACCGAGACCACGCAGTTGGTCACCGATGTGACCGCCTTGATCGCCGCCATCGGCAATGAGAGCGATGACATCTCTGCCGGGGTGAACGCCGTGACCGCCGATCTGGCCACCCTGGACTCCCAGGTGACGGCAGCCAAGCCTTCATCCGACGCGACCACAGCAGCCCCGGCTGACGAGGGTCCGACCTCCGCTCCACCTGCTCCGAGCTGATGGCGACGGGATACGATGCCATTGATCCGGCATCGATCCCGGCCGGTATTCCAGCCCCGCAGTACGTGGGCGGATACATCAATGGCGAGTGGCCTTCCTACCAGGCCATGCGGGCCCGGTTCCCGTCCGCCATCCCCTTTTCGATCTCGGCTGATCCTCTCGCGGCCAACTCCCTTTCTGCCGTCTGCTCCGACATGGAGCAGGGTGACTACAGTCCCGAACAGGCTGCCGATGCGGCGGCAGCCAAGATCACCGCAGGCTGGGTCCCCGCCACCTACTGCAGCTTCTCCGACTGGCACGACGCTATGGAGGCCTGCACCGAGATCGACATCCTTCCCAGTCAAGTCGACTGGCTCATCGCCGCCTACCCGGGCATCGGCCCCGTCCTCTACCCCGGATCCCCGGGCCACCAGTGGGTCGATCGCGGATCCTATGACCAGTGGGTCATCGAAGACGGGTGGCTGCCGGGAAGACCTATCCACCCCCGACCAGTACCGGAGCTGAACATGCAAGTCACAGACCCAGTGAGTGGCGGAACGTGGGTGCTCAATCCCGAGAACGGATCCATTTGGGCCTACGCCGTGGAGGGAAGCGGAACTCCCCCTTATCTCGGAGGGTTCAACATCCACCCAGACTGGGGCGTGAACCTGTCCGAAATCGCCGGCATCTCCACCTTCGGAACCGGCAACGACGTGGGATATGTCATCTTCGTGGGCACCGGACCCTATGCCCAGTATGCGTTCACCAGGGACGGTAAGTACGCAACTCCCACCTGAAAGTCCTGCTTGACACAGTCATGACAGATTCGTTAGGGTAGGGGGATGGTCGAGCCAGCAGAGGTGGAAGTAGTCGACGGTCCCCTGGTTCCGATCAACCCGGCTCTGATCCAATCAGCCCCGGTCGAGCAGGTCGTAGCGATGCAGCAGGCCTATCACCAACTCTGCGCCGCCCTCTTGGACGACTCGGACTACCAGATCATCGGGGACAAGCGATTCAAGAAGAAGTCAGCGTGGCGCAAGCTCTCGGTCGCCTTCAACGTCTCCACCGAGCTCCTGAAAGAGGACGTGGAGCGGGGACCGCGGAGCAGGATCGAGAGGGTCCAGTGCACGGTCCGGGCCCTGGCTCCCAATGGACGATTCCAGGACGGCATCGGGGCCTGCGATATCCATGAGCGATGCTGTGACTCGTCCACCTGTACTCGCTGGGAGACCTGGCCCGACTCGGGCAGGCCCACCGGACACGTCCACTGCGACGAGAACTGCACCGGCCGGCAGCACTTCTCCAATCCCAGCCACGACATCCCGGCCACAGCCATGACCCGAGCCACCAACCGAGCCCAGGCCGATCTCTTCGGAATGGGGGAAGTCTCAGCCGAGGAGATCGTGGACAACGGCAGATTCCAGCCAGAATCCCGTGAGACGGCCCAGAATCGCTCAGGAGCCCCGCAAACCTCCCAGCCCCCCCGTGGGGGCATGAAGATGGCTCAGAAGGCTCAAATCGACCGTATAGGTGTGCTGGTCGGCCCCAACATCAACCCTGGACCAATAATCCAGGGAATCATCCCCACTTTCACCAGTCCGGAGGATCTCACCTTCGCCGAGGCTCGCCACGTCATCGATCAGCTTGAGAAATCGAAATCCGGTGAGTAGCCCCCAAGTACCCGAGGAGAGCCCATGGCTCGTGTCGAACGTGAACACTGAGCCCTCTTCGCTGACGTTGGAGGGGTTGCAAAAGGCATTGGACCAGATCTACAACGCCCCTCCTCGTGTCTGCGGAGTCACGGAGCCGCACGTCGTTCACCCGAAGGCGAACGGCTGGACTAACTGCGCCAACTGCGCCGAGGCTGTGAAGGTTCGTGATGAAAACGGAATGAAGGTTGTGGATCGTGACCGCTGAGGCGACGAGCAGCCACTCCGTCATTCGGTCTCTTCCCTACTACAAGGGGGTGACGAAGGAGCTGCAGTCGCCGACCGCAGTACACAAGCTCACCTACACGGAGGGCACGACAGTCACCGCTGATGGCATCGACCTTGACCCCGAGAAAGATTGCGGCCAGGGGATCAACTTCTGTCGGTCAGTCGCCGAAGCGTTGAGATGGGGACCGACCATCGTAGAGATCACGGTTCCTCGTGGTGTCAAGGTCGTCGACACGGGTGGAAAGTTGCGTGCGGCCAAGGTCAAGGTCGGGCCGGTCGTCAACCTCTCCGGGGCCAACCTCTACGGGGCCGACCTCTCCAGGGCCGACCTCTCCGGGGCCAACCTCTCCGGGGCCGACCTCTCCAGGGCCAACCTCTACGGGGCCAACCTCTCCAGGGCCAACCTCTACGGGGCCAACCTCTCCGGGGCCGACCTCTCCAGGGCCGACCTCTACGGGGCCAACCTCTACGGGGCCAACCTCTCCGGGGCCGACCTCTCCGGGGCCGACCTCTCCAGGGCCGACCTCTCCAGGGCCTACCTCTCCAGGGCCAACCTCTACGGGGCCAACCTCTCCAGGGCCGACCTCTCCAGGGCCAACCTCTCCAGGGCCAACCTCTCCGGGGCCGACCTCTCCAGGGCCAACCTCTCCGGGGCCGACCTCTACGGGGCCGACCTCTCCAGGGCCAACCTCTCCGGGGCCAACCTCTCCGGGGCCTACCTCTCCGGGGCCAATGCCGACAAGACCACCACGCTCCCCGCTGGCTACGAGCTCAGCAAAGCCGGGCTGATCGTGAGGGCGAAGTGAAGGAAATGAGGCTCCGGACCCACAAGGGGAGCGGCGATGACGTTTTTGCTGAAACATGGACCGCTTGCAGGAAACCGGCCCGATCATCACAGGGCCTGCCGCATCGCTGGAACCAACCGACCGTTGGGAGCAGCGAGACGACGGAGCAGTAGCGGTCGTTTACGAATGGACCCGACGTGACTGATCCCCCGGTAGAGCCACCCGAATGAACACGAAACTGTCTCACGCCGAGGCGGACCCCGATTCGCTCTATACGGGCGAGGAAGGGCACCAGCACGCCACCTGCATCCACTGTGGTGTCGACATCTTTCTCGACCAGGAGTTCGACCCAATGAACGACGGCGAGCCAACACCACCCGCCGACCAGGCGTACTGGCAGCACAACCATGACGACCTCTACCGTCCCGGCGCTTTGAGTTGGTGCCATCCGTGACCCCGATAGAGCCACCCGAAGGGAGAAGGAAGTGAAACGATGGCGATAACAAAGAGTGAACGGACCGAGTTGCGGTCGGTGGTGCGGCAGCAGTTCAAGGTTCTTCGGAGCGAGATTCGCAGGCGGGCGGACGAGTTGAATGCTGAGGTCCAGACCGAGATCACCAGCCGTGAGACGGAGGACGACAAGAAGCGCGCCGACGTGGAGTTCCTGGTCAACAAGGCTGCGCTGGAGTTCAACTGCAAGATCAATGACGCCCTGCGCGAAAATGGTTTTGAAGTCAGGGGCGACACCGAGCGTATGTGGGTGGCGGTCCCGAGGCTCTGGGGGGACAAGTTCGCTGGGGGTGGTACTGATCGGGACCGGCTCAAGATTCAAGCGGCGGCAGACATCCGAGCCAAGGTGTCAGCGGCTCTGGTAACTGTCGATCGGCAAGAGGCTGACCTCCTCCGGGAGCTGGCAGTCGGCGCGCTTGAATCTGAGGAGGCGCACGCGTTCCTCGCTGCGATTCCTACAGTCGGCCAGCTCGTCCCAGCTACCCGCCTGGCTGAGCTTGAAGCGGCGCTGAGGTCTGAGTCGTGACTGATCCCCCGGTAGAGCCACCCGAAGGGGTCAAGATCGAAACGTGCTGGCAGGCGTTGTGCGAGCGGTGCGGATGGCACACGCCGCCGACCTCACCGAAGTCCTGGGTTCAACAAATGGCAGCGGCTCACCGTGAGTCGTGCCCGAGCAAGGAGCAATGAACATGGGAACAGTTGGAGTGGTTAGTCAGCAGCACCACGTCGATGACAACGGAAACCCCGCTGGTGGGGATACGCATGGCGTCGGGTTCGACATCGAATGGCAGAACGGGCCGTTGGCTGTCGATGGCGTTCGCCGGGAGCCAAACGGTGCGTTCGTGGAGGACGTGATCCTCGCCGTCATTGGGCGCATCGAGTTCTATCAAAAGTCCAAGTTCCACGGCATCCACAACGCCGTAGCACTCGGCAACCTCTACGCCGCTTTGGAAGTGCTGACGGAGCGCACCCGAGACCGGGAACAGCGTGGTGTCGAAGGAACACATGCCGTCTGATCCCCCGGTAGAGCCACCCGAAGGGAGCGTGGAGTGAGCGAACGAACGATCCTGCTGAACCGGATCGACGCCCTGAGCAAACGGTGGATCACCTGGAAAGATACTGAGTTCCGTTCTCAGCTTGAACCGGGGGACGTGCTGATCCTCGACACCATGAACAGCGTGATCTCCCATTTCGCCAAGCTGGCCGAGAACCGACCGGTGAACCACGTCGTGCTCTACATCGGGGACAACCAGGTCATCCAGTGCGCCCGACCGACGCTCGACCATCCCGCTCTCCGAGTCCAACCCATCTCCGAGGTGGTGGGGAATCACATCCGCACGGCCACAGTTCTCAGACACAGATCAGAGAAGCGTGCAGAGGTCGTGAAGGCAGCGAAGGCTTATCTCGAACGTCAGATCGGATTCGACTACGGCACCTTGCTCCGGGTCTTCGGTCCCTGTTTGATGCGCAGCTATCACGGCTGGGAGACACGCGGATATGCCACGACCCTCGGGCTTCTGAGCAGGATACTTCTGAGACCGCACAAGAATGGGCGGCTGACCTGCTGCTCCTTCGTCGTCTCAGCCTTTACCGACGCGGGCCTAACCATCGAGTCCGAGAATCCCTTGAGCGCAAAGAACTGGACCGTCACTCCCAAGGATCTGTGGTCAAGTGATTCGTTCTATATCCCAGTCGTGCTCCACCGACCCCCCACTTGTACCATTGAGAACTGAGGAGACTGCAACGAACCACTGACACTCTCAGGGAACCCACATCATCTTCAGAGCTGATGGCGACAACGCCTAGGCCCGTGTAAGCCTGTCCGCTGCCGGGACTCAGCCTTCACTGAGCCGATGGTGCCCAACCACCTAAAAGCGGAAGGACATCATCGTGAAGAAGTACCTGGCCATATCCATTTGTCTATTGATTGGGGCATTGTGCTTATCGACTTGGACTACGAGATCATCGCAAAAGCTCGCAAGCTCAGGGAAGGGCAGGGCAACGATTCGATCGGCTTTGGCCTTGGATGCGAAGAGGTCGTGGATGCCGTTGCTGAAGCCGCTGACAACGCAACCGTCCACGACAACACCTACGAATGGGCGTTCCGCCACGCTGCCGCATCCCTCGGCTACACAAACGACTACCTCTACTCCAACGACAGTGGAACCATCAGAATCCCCAACCACCACATCACAGACGGCTTCTGTCCCACCTGCAATGGCCCCGGACACACCCCCGACCCAAACTGGCGTAACCCCTCTTGAGTACGCCGAGTGGACCCGAGTCGCAATTTGCGAAGAAGGAGGCTGGGGTCACTTTGGATTCCCTGCTTACCCAGACTCTCTCGGTATCAATGCGACGAACTGGGCGGCATACGGTGGTGGAGACGATTTATCACCTGACGCCCAAATCCTCGTGGCAGAACAAATACAGTTCAATCCACCGGACCAAGATGGAAGCTGTGCGTCCTGGTGACTGATCACTGGACTGACCGAGCAGCGTGTCGCAACGCCCCTGATCCGTCCATCTTCTTTCCCGAGCGAGTTCCGGGGGTCTACACGAAGTGGCTCGTCGACAGGGCCAAGGAGTATTGCAACAGATGTCCGGTCATCTGTGAATGCCTCGACGAAGGACTGGACGAGCACCATGGAGTATGGGGCGGAACGACTGAAGAAGAACGACGGAGGCTCCGCAAACAGAATCGGGATCGCAATGTGATCAAACTGGTCAATCCCATCCCCCATGGCACCTACCAGGGCTATCAGATGCATCTGAGACGGGGAATCCCACCCTGCCAAGGGTGCAAGAGTGCTCACCAGGCCTACGGGACGCGATGGGCATGAACCGGTCAACGCTGAAACACAGATCTCCGAAGCACACTGACTATGAGAAGGAGTACCGACGCAACTCGCAACTCGTCCTCGAGCGCGCCGGATTCCGTTGTGAGATCCAAGCTGCCCATGATTGCGACGGGTATTCAACCGGCTATCCCCATCACCGGAAACTGAGGTCACAAGGTGGGTCCAACTCCGTTGACAACCTGATCTCGGTCTGTTTCACCGGCCACAATTGGATCCACCGCATCCTGCCTCGAGCCGAAGCCGAACGACTGCAACTGATCATCCCTCGAGACGCCGAAGAATCGCCCTACCTAGGAGTCCTGCCATGACCAAGATCGGAACACTCGTCATCCTCGCCCTGCTTGGCGTCCTCTTCGGATTCGTCGGTTGGCAGTGGCTCCTCTCCTACGGCCTCTTGCTGGTCGGTGTGTCGATTGTCATTCTCCGGGCCGAGTTCGAGGCTCACCGGACCAAGCACCTCGTCGACCAGGCTCTCGACGATTACGATTGGCGTCCGTGGGATCACTAGAGACACTGGACTCGGCTGCCGTTGAAGCGGCACTGCAGTTCATCTCCGAGAAGTTGGGTCCGATGCCGCACCGAGTACGGGAGGATTGGAAGGAGATCCTTGCCTATCTCTACCCGGGTGAGCTCCGACCAGTGCTGGAGAAGTGGGAAGGCAAGCCCGACCCCCACGCCGTGCTCGACTACATCATGACCAACCGACCCCCCAAAGAGTCCCCCAAATCAGGATCGAAGCCCGACCACGACTACGTGATGGGCATCATCGAAAAGGCCCGGGCGGACCTTGGTTGATTACCCCGGCACCTCGACGACTTTCGTGGGAACGGGAAGCCCGAACCCGATGCTCTGGGTCCCCGAGATCAACCAGGTCCAAGACATCAACGCCAGAACGGCGTTGCTCAAGATCCAACAGTGGGCCCAGGTTCTTCAAGAGGCGGGGTTCACCCAGATCTCCCACACCTATGCCTGGACCGGCACCGTGGTCGTTCCTTCGGGAGCCACCGGGTATCTGCCCCCGTTCTTCATGCCGGCGGTCTGCATGTTGCTGGGGGTGATGACTCTGGACAGAGCCGGGAGTTGCACCCTCTCCATCGAACAGGACGGATCAGTCATCGCCACAGGCGTGCCCGTAGGGACCTCGCCGGCCTTCACCTCGATCACCGCCGAAGTGGCCGCAAATGATTACTTCCAGCCCGTGGTCACCGCCACCTCTGGGGCTGACGGTCTGACCTGCTCCTTCTACTTCGCCGCGAGCTGATGCCTGACAACGTCTACGTAACCAATCGCGGATCGAACAACGTCTCGGTCGTCGACATCACTACCAACACTGTCCTCACCACCACGACGGTCGGTACGCGTCCTTTGGGAATCGCGGTTACCCCAAACGGGGACTACGTGTACCTGGTCAACACAACCTCCGACAACGTGACGGTCATCGAGACTACCGGCTACACGGTCTACGCCACCGTCGCGGTGGGAACTCAGCCGTGGGATGTAGCCATAGACCCGACCGGTACTACAGCTTATGTGACGAACTCAGGTAGTGCCAACGTCACTCCCATCACCATCGCCACGAACACCCCTCAGACGCCCATCGCTCTACCCGGCACCACCTTCCCTGAACCCATCGCCATAACTCCAAACGGACTGACGGCTTACGTCGGGGATCTCTCGGCTGGTGGCCAGGTCTTCCCCATCACCTTGGCGACTCAGATAGTTGGTACTCCTATCCCGGCGAACTCCGACCCCACCGGCATCGCCATCACTCCGGATAACCAGTACGCCTATGTCTCATGTGGAGCAGGCGGAACGATAGAAGTTCTGAACTGCACCTCCAACACTCACTTCGCCACCATCACCCCGCTAGCGTCATTCGGCCAACCGGACGGAGTCGCGATAACAACCAACGGCCTCTATTGCTGGGTAGCCGGGTCACAGGGTGCCATCGACGTAATCACGATCTCGTCCAACACCATCACCGCGACCATCTCCATAGCGCCTGGAGATGTGCTCGAAGGCATCGGCATGACTCCCGATGGCCTCTACGCCTACGTCGCGGACCTCAGCGGAGGCGCCCTGTTCCCGGTTACGCTGCTAAGCGGAGGGTCGAATGGGTCTCCTGGGACAGCAATATCGGTGGGGACTCAGCCCTGGGGCGTGGGGATTGCCCCTGCCACCGTCGCTACGGGAATGCTGGTCATGATCGTCTGAGCAAGGTAGTGTCAGCCCATGGCAGCCGTAGGGCAAACGATTTCCGTAGGCACGACCCCGACCCTGCTCTTCGAGGTATTGTCCTCGACCGAGTACAACAAGCTGTCCAGCCCGGCAGCCAACATCTTCCCGACCGGCACCCCGGGCGACCCCCTCCCGATCCTCTTGGTCTTCCTCTCGGCCAACACCATCTACTGCGGGGGTTCAGGGGTAACCACCTCGGCCGGGGCCCTGATGACCGGCGTGGTCACCCTCAGTTACAACGCAGTGGGCGGTGACTCCCTCTACGGTGTCGTTGCCTCGTCGACTCAGTCGGTTCAGCTCCTCGTTCTGAGGCAGTAGATGGGCGGCAAGCGGCGTGGTCTGTCGACGAACCCCTTGGGCATCCTCGGTGCAGTCAATGGCGGGTGGGGCCTGATATGCCACTGAACAGCGGAGATCTGACCGCCAGCGGCGGAGGATCGGGCGGAGGCGGAGGATCGGGGACGGTCACCTCGGTCTCGGTGGCCACCGCCAACGGATTTGCCGGCACCGTAGCCAATGCCAACAGCACTCCGGCCATCACCATCTCCACCACGGTCACCGGCATCCTCAAGGGCAACGGAACCACGGTCTCGGCCGCGGTCAGCGGGACCGACTACTACGCCCCGTCGACCTTCACCGCCCAGGGCCAACTGATCGCCGGTACGGGGTCGGGAACCGGCGCGCTGCTTCCCATCGGCACCTCAGGACAGGTTCTGACGGTAGGGGGAGCGGGAGCGACCGGGCTCGAGTGGACGACGGTCTCGGGTACGGGGTCGGTGACATCGGTCTCAGTCACGACCAATAGTGTCGGAATCGGCGGGACGGTCGCCACTGCCACAACCACTCCGGCCATCACCATCACCGGAGCAGCCCCGCTGGCCTCTCCTATCCTGACCGGCGTCCCGACCGCCCCGACCGCCCCGATAGGAACCAACACCACGCAGATCGCCACCACCGCGTTCGTTGCCCAAGCCAATCTTGGCTCAGAGATCTACATGAACACCGTGTTCACCTAAGGAGCCTCATGGCCACCAGTCCAAACTTCACGACAGCACCGGCGGTTGGAAGCAATGTCCTCTCCGCTACCGCCGATTCCAGCTATACGGCTCCGACCCACTCGGTGGTCGTGCTGTCAGCAGCCCCGGTCACCCCAGCACAGACCTTCACCCAGGCGACCGTGGGCAGCCAGATCCTCACGGCAAGCGCGGCCTTCACTTCTCTGCAACCCAATCCGGCTCCTGCGGTCGGTTGGCAGGTGGTGGGCGCAGGCATCGCTCCTGGGACCACGGTGCTCGCCATCAGCGGGACGACCCTGGTGATCTCGGCGGGAATCACTGCCGCGCTCTCGGCAACGACGTTGAGCTTCGTCTGCAACGGGATCAAGGTCGACGAGGTGGACTTCTTCGGCACCGGCACGGTTGTTGCCGGGATGGTGCAACTCTACCTCTACGACGGAACCACCTACCACGCCTTCTACACCCTGGCTGTGGTCTCGCCCGGTGCTCCGTCGACCACCGTCGCCCCCTACGCCTACTCGATCCCCTTCGACTTGGTGGAGATCCCCCCAGGCTGGTCGCTGAACGCCTCCTCGTTCGTTGCCAGTCAGCTCATCAATGTGGTGGGCATCGGCGGGTATTTCTAGTGGGCAATCGGGGCCTGCTCCGGGGCCGGGGTGGCAACGTTCCCCTCGGTTTGAACGGAGAGGTCGTCAGACCCCAGCCTGCCGGTATACAGCAGTCACAGGTCGTTCCCGGCCAGTTGGGGTTCATCCAAGGCCCTTATCCGACCCAACCGTGGACCTCCCGCACACCCCGCCCGACAGTCAACGGGATGGTCGTCCACGCCCCACACAATCCCAACAAGCCTGGACTGCAAGTGTTGGAAGTGGCCCAGAGTGCCAATGTCGGTGTGATCCGTTCTCTCCTGGGCGTGTCGGACGCGGCTGGTATTCCCATCGCTCAGGTGTTCAACGCCGGGGGTCTGTTGGTCAGTGGTGACAAGATAACTGCGGCGACCGGGATCGCCCCGGGAGTGTCGAACCAGGCCGGGGTGGACGGCACCACCATTCCGTCAGCTCTGTTCGGCAACACGGGGGCGACCCAACCATACTGTCGGATCTACTTCTCCAACGGGGTACCGAGCGGAACGACGCTGCCGAGCCTTTCTCCCAACGCAGGCGATTTGTGCATCAATCAGGCGGGTGCGGTTGCCACCTCGACCACAGCAGTGGTGACGGGACCGCCCAACACGGTCACCGTGCCCAACGGCAGCGGCGTGCAGTACCAGTACAACGGGTCGGCCTGGGTGCCGATGAGCACCATCAATGCAACGATCGTCAACGGCTCGTCGGCCGCACTCCAGATCACCCTGCCCGCAAGCGGGATCGACGGTCAGCGCTTGATCGTTCGGGTCTATGACTTTGCCAACACCGCCGAGACCCTGACCTGGGTGAACACCAACAACTCTGAGTTCGTCTCTGTCCCCGGCACGTCCAGAGGCAACTCTCTGGCCCCTCTCTTCGTCGGGTTCATCAACAACCTGGGCACTGCATGGTCGTGCGTGGCTGTCAGCTAAATGGCCATCGCTATCGTCAACTCAGGACAGACGGCATCCGGTAGCGCCAGTTCACTCACGATCCCTTCTGCTACTGCGGGCAATGTCCTCGTGGCGTTTCTGAGCCAGCTAACGTCGGTCCTGGCCCCATCTGCGACCGGCTACACGGTCAACGGAACCTCATGCACCTTCGGCGTCGCCGGTGTTGATGGTGGTTTCGTCATGTACAAGGTGGCGGCGGGCGGGGAGACATCCATCGCTCCTACAGCAGGGACTGGGGGGACGATCACCGGCATCTGCTATTGGGAGCTGTCCGGTTGCTCCACCACTGTCGACACCATCGTGGCCACCAACACCACCGGTTCGATCAGCACTCTGGCCTCTAATTCCTTCTCGACATCCAACTCCGGGTCGATCATCCTGTGCGGGGTTCCGTTGGCCACGACATCAGGTGTGGTCAAGGCGTGGACTTCTACGGTGTTGACCAACATCGCCACCACCGCCAGTCGTTGTTTCGGTGGGTCTCTCATCCCAGGCACGACGGAGATCGGCATCACTCCCACGGCCAACTGGACTACCGCGGCCAGAGCGGGACTGCTTGCCCTGGCTCTCGAGCCCTCCGGTGCTGTCTCAGACACTTCCAGTATGTTTCTTGTGTTGTGATCTTGAATGCCCTCACTGCGATCCTCCTCGTTCTGATCTCCGCTGTCGGGACCATATGGGCAGCCAAGCTCAACGGGAAGGTCAAAGAGGTTCACGTCCTGGTCAACAATCAACTCCAGACCGTGATGGACAAGAACACCGAACTGACGGCTGAGGTAAAGTACCAAAAGACCCAACCAGCGGAGGACCCATGAACATCACGACCGCGCAACTCAAGACGTTTCTCCAGCATGGGATGGCCGATGCCGCTGTGGTCTTCGGAGTCCTGACCCAGGCCCTGTCAGGTATACACCTCGATCCGACCGCCTCGGCCATCTTGGGGGTGTTCGGCGTCCTACTCCATCCCTGGACCTCGATTGTCGCCACTCCATCCACGCCCACGCTTCCTCAGCCGCCTACTGTGGCACCACCGACGCCTGTGTAAGGAGACTCATGCCCACCTACCCCGCATCCGTCCTGAGCTACGACAAGGGCGACATCTACCGTGCCTGGCTGAACAACCTGGGCGTCACCCAGTTGTCACTGAGCGAAGGCGAGTGCCTGGCGGCACTGGCCAATGCCGCGGCCGGCGGTTCGACACCGGTAGGGCTGCTGGGCCCGACCAACTCGGTCGGGGTCACCGTCCCCCGCCAAGCGGTCACCTCGGCCACTCTGGCCCTGTCAGGTTCGGGCACGCTGCAGATGGTTGCGGTGTTTCTGACCGAAGGGATGGTGATCTCCAACTTCAACATCCTCCCCGGCTCTACCGGCTCCACCACCATGACCCACCAATGGATGGCGCTCTACACCGGGGTGGCCACCGGCCCTGTCCTTGTTGCCTCTTCGGCCGATGCCCTGACCGCCACCATCACCGCTTCGACAGTAGCCACCTACGCAGTGGCTACCACCGCTGCCGGTACGGCGACCACCTACACCGTTCCGACGTCGGGCATCTACTACATCGGCCTGATGTGGGCGTTCACAGCGACTGCTCCGACCCTGTCCGGCGTAGCTTCGCTCACTGCCGCTGGTCAGACCATTCCCCCGATCCTGTCGGGCATCTCGAATACCGGGCTCACTGTGGTTCAGACGTTCCCGACGACCGCCACCACCATCACGCCTGGCGTGATCGAGTTCTACGCCTATCTGACCTGATGGCCTCAGGCATCCACATCAAAGAGTCGAAGCGGGGCAGCTTCACCGCTGCCGCCAAACCTGGTGAGTCGACTCAAGCGCACGCCTCACGGGTCCTGAACAATCCCCATGCTTCGAAGGCGATGAAGAAGAAAGCCCAGTTCGCCAAGAACGCCCGGAAGTGGAAGAAGGGCGGCAAGCGCTCCTAGTCGATCCACTCGTCATCAGGATCCAGACTCAGCGGCCCGGCAATCTCCACCACCCGCACGATCGACGAGTAGGGCAAGTCTTCGGGTGGCCCGAGCACCATATCGGTGGTGCAATCGAAAAATCCGGCCAACTTTTCTGCGTGTCTACGGTGTGGCGTCCGCTCACCCGACCGATACCTCGAGATCACCGATGGGTGAATGTCACAAGCCATGGCCACCTGCCAGTCAGGTTTGCCCGATGCGTCCAGCAGAAGACTCACCGAAGTCCTGTTCATTCTGGATCTTCACAAAAGTCGTCAGGATCGAATCCGGCCCGTGAGATGGTGTCCTTGCTCAACCACTCTGCCATCTCGTGCTTGCCCATCTCGCGAAGGTTGTTGATCAGCTCACCGATGGGATGATCATTCATATTCCCAGTATATGCAGGTTGACACAGTCATGACAATCATGGTTAGCTAGTCGGGTGCCTCGGAAGCAGGGGCAGCGAAGAACCCCCGGCTCCACCTAGGCCCCTCTAGCCCCGGCCGGGGGTTCTTTCGCGTCAGGGTGAACGACCTGTTCAGACTAGGAGATCCATGCACCACATCTACGACGTGATCACCTGCATCAACCCGGCCAAGATCCTCTTCCACGGACTGTTCAACCGTGACATCCGATGGGCGGCACACCACCTGGGCACCCAGTGTTACGAAATCGTCCTCAAGTAGCGGGATCACATACCTGTTAGGACTCGGGTTCGCTGGACGTCATCGGCCAGGGCATCCTCATGTTGATAGCCCATGGCCCATCCGGTGCAATCAGGCTCGCCACAATCGCACGATTCGGGAAATCGTCCCCACCAGGCCAGCGTGTCAACGGTCGTGTGTGACTGGTAGGCGTACCACTCGGCAAAATCCTCGGCTGAATCGAACCTATCCACGCCTATCCGCCCATCTCTGGACATCCCGCCAGTCCCATACCGCCGAACCTCCGATGAAGGCTATGGGATCAGGGAACCCGATATCTCGAGCCCGCCACTGTGAGATCGTCGACCGCTGCACACACAGCCGCCTGGCCAGCTCTGCCGTGCCGGTCAGGTCAGCGATACGGACCGTCTTAGCCATGCCGCCTGCGAATCATCGCGAGCAGTCCAACAACCACGGCTAGCAGCCCCGCACCGAACAGCGTCTCGATATCCACCCCTGTAAACGCCAGATGCGATATCGGGCTACTGGACACCACATGAACGATTTGAGGCCCTGAGATCGAAGCGTGGGGGCCTATCGTGGGAATCTGGATACAGGATGGCTCATGGAATGTCGATGGCTGGATGCAGGTCATACGTGCCCCTTTCTAGTGAATCCACCCCAACGCTCAACGAGGAGAAAAGCGTTAGGGAAGATCAACTACTATTTGTCATCTTTCTAATGTGGCTATCCGGGTTGTGAGGGCATTTCTTGGTCAAGTGATCCTGTCCGCAAAACTCGCAACCTGACTCAGCCGCCTGAATGGCTGAAATATGCTCGTCAGAACCGAAATCAGGCTCAGAGCTAGGTTCAGTCATATCCCGAGGCTGTCTGTGTAGGTGACGCATGGCCAATAATCTCCGCAAACCCAGCACGTGTCACCGTCGAGGGTGCACCGATGGTCGCTTGCTCGTGGTCAGCCACACAAACACCGGTGGTAGCCAACGTGACCTTTTGGCCGCGAGCAGGTTGTTTCGTGATTGTTGAAGCCAAAGGGATGAACTGACAGCCCGATATCGCACATGGTGATCGCCTCAGTCGACATAGCCAGGCACTCTCGTCGTACCGTTGACGCAAGCGTGACAGTTGGGGAGCTGATGACCGTGCTCGTCGTAGCAAGCGAACATGTGGGTCACCCGGTGACGCCACACCCAACCGTCAGCTCTCTTGTACGGGCTCACGGCCAAACCGCATTGTTCGCAGATAGCGACCGTTTCCTCGGTCATCGGCCAATCGGCATCTCTGCCGGTGCTGGTCATGCCTCGCTCCGGTTCACTTGGAAACTGGCGCACTCCGGGTTGGCTGTGGTCTTGCATGGCCGCAGCAACGCACGCCCGTCACGAGTCCATCGGCAACCACAGGGCATGTGGAGCACGTAACGGCTCACGCTTGCGCCGTCCCAACCATCATGGACGAGCTGCCCACGCTCAACCCGATCGGTCTCAGCACTCATCGTGCATCACCCCAAACGTCACCGAATCCAGCGCTGTCGACGATCAGAGCTGGCTTGAAATCCACCAGCGCCACGCCATGCTCAGTCGCACATTCGTGTAATGCGTCGTTGTGAATGCCGGCGAATGCATCACGGTTAGCTCGCCGAGCTCGCATGATCTCTGGTCGTGTCGGCATCGGAGAGCTGATAGCCGGCGGAATGGACATCGCATCATCGACGGTTGAACGTCGATTCAGTCGATCACGGATCTCCTGGTGAGATGAAACGGTCATGTGGTTCATGGTCTGCCCCCTTTCGGTTGGGTTGTGTCCCAACTCGATCGACCACTATGCGCCACAACTTGAGCAACTGTCAACAGATATCTACAAACAATGTCTAGTGATCAGGTCAGATGCTCGAGCAATGCATACCGTCGACAGCTCGAGCTCAGTCACAGTGCTTGCTGACACGCCGTCAGCTATCGACTGTGTAACACCGATACATTGACGAACATACATTCGATTCTATGGAGCATGAGGCTCGCTCCCTCCCTCCGTGGTTGTTGCTCCGGTACCGGACACCAGTCCCACGATTTGAACGGCTTAGAACGAACCACAGGCACCTGTCGTTGCCCATTTGGCCCACGCACGGTGCGTGTAGAGAAG
>Ga0316221_1000863_pt1 | contig 35509 bp, 23 predicted proteins | sample TBH18007metaG_FD_206003 | JGI IMG/M metagenome (GOLD analysis project Ga0316221, IMG submission 206003) | Freshwater microbial communities from Trout Bog Lake, Wisconsin, USA - TBH18007 | ecosystem: Environmental > Aquatic > Freshwater > Lake > Hypolimnion/Profundal zone | place: USA: Wisconsin... | reverse complement strand
CTGGCCAACCGCTGGCTGACCGGGCTCGCGGCCTTCGGCCTCGGCTTCCTGTCGCTGGTGAAATTCACCAACCTGCTGCTGGCCGGTTTTGCGGTCGCCTGTGTGCTCGCCTGGCAGCTGTGGCGCCGGCGCAACGCCACGGCCGGCCTGATCGGCGGGACATTCGCCGCGGCCTTCCTTGGCGGCTGGGCCGCCCTGGGCCAGTCCCTCGCCAACCTGCCCGCTTATCTCCGAAATTCCCTGAGCATCAGCAGCGGCTACGTCGAGGCCATGGGGTTGGACGAATCCGGCCTCATGCTCTGCCTGGGGCTCGGCGCGGCCTTCACTGTCGTCGGCTACTATGCCGTGCGCCTCGTCGGCGCCACGGACCGGCCGCGGGCGGCCGCCACCACGCTCATCGCCGCGGCCGCCTCTTTCCTCAATTGGAAGCACGGCTTTGTGCGCGCCGACGGACACGTGCTCGCCCATTTCTTCATCTGCCTGTTCATCGTGAGCAGCTACCCGGTGCTGCTGCAGGACGAGCCCGCCTTCCGCCGGACCAAGGGCGTACTGCTTGCCGCCTGCGCCGCCCTGAGCCTGGCGGGGATTTGGGCGTATGCTCCGCCGATCATCATCTGGGCGCCCAATGCACTCAACAGCCGGCTCGTGGAAAACGCCCAGGCCCTGGCCAGCATCGGCGCTTATCCGTCCTCGGCGCGCGCAGAGTTCGAGCGTCTGGGCAAGATGTACGCCCTGAGCGGCATCAAGGTACTGATGCGGGAACAGCCGGTGGACATCCTGGGCAACGAACAGGCCTACGCCCTGTTCAACGATTTCAATTTCCGCCCCCGGCCGACGTTGCAGGGCTACGCGGCCTACAACCGGCAGCTCGAGCAGCTGAACGCGGATTTTTATGCCTCCCCGCGCGCGCCGGAATTTGTGCTGCAGAAACTCGACACCATCGATGGCCACCTGCCCGCCATCGAGGATGCCCTGGCCACGCGCTACCTTTACCACCACTACCGCTTCGTGATGGAGGACCAGGGTTTTGTGGTCTGGAAGCGCCAGGCGCCCAACCTCGCCCTGGACCAGCGCGCGCTCGTCCGGAGCGAACAGGTCTCGTTTGACCAGTCCGTGATCGTACCGGAGCCGGGCGACACTCCCTTGTGGTGCGAATTCGAAATCCAGCCGTCCCTGCTGGGGCGTTTGCGCAGCTTTTTCTACAAGCCGCCCCAGCTTAATTTTGCCGTCGTCGACGGCGGCGGCAACCGGGTGGTCTTCCGCATGGTGCGGGACCGCGCCGGCGCCGGCTTCCTCGTGTATCCCCACTTCACGAGCAATTACAACGTCGTGAAGTACCAGGAAGGCGATCCTGCGCCCCGCATTGCCCGGCTGGCCGCCCTGATGCCCGCCGACCAGCGGAAATATTTCGCCAGCCGCATCGAGGTCAGGTTTTACCGGCTTCCGCCCTTTCCGCGGGTGATGCACGCGGCGGAAAAGCCGCCCGAGATCAAGTTCCGGGTCTTCAACCGGGTGCCCCTCAGCGCCAGCAGTGCCGTGCCCTCCGAGATCATGCCCGAGAACGGCAGGGAGGTACTGTTCGTCCACGCCCCCAGCAAACTTGAGTTTCTGGTCGTTCCACCCACCCGCCATCTCAAGGGCCATTTCGGCTTCATCGCCAACGCCTACCAGAACGGGCATGCCACCCAGGGATCGGAATTCATCATCGAGTGGACTGATGACGCGGGAAACACCACCCGGCTGTTCTCCCGCCTGCTGCTGCCGGCGACCGTCCCGGCCGACCGCGGCCAGCAGGACTTCGAAATCGACCTGCCGCCCGGCAGCGGCCGGCTGGCGATGCGCACCACGGCTGGTCCGTCCAATAACAACGCCTTTGGCTGGACCTATTGGACAGATGTCGCCTTTTCGCCCTGACGCAGTTCGGGCGCCCCGGCTGAATGCACCCAGCGAATTCCACCGGTCTTCCCGCTGTCCTGCGGCCATTCGTTTCATGGCGCGGCGTGGTCCTTGGAATCCTCTGGCTCATCCTGGGCATCTATTACCTAACGCCGGTGTGGCGGGTGCTCGAGCCCGACCTCGATTCCTCGATCCATGCCACCTACGCCCATTTTACGGCCCACGGCTACCAGTTTGGCTCCCAGGTCAACACCACCGCCGGCCCCTACGGCTTCGTGATGTTCGGCTGGGATTACAGCGGCGAGCTGTTTTGGACCCAGCTCGCCCTCCAGGTTTTTTTCACGCTTGGGCTCTCCGCGCTCATCCTCTGGTTTCTGTGCGCGGCCCCCCGCAGCACGGGTTGGCATTGGGCTTGGCTCGCGGCGATGCTGCTCGAGCTGAACGTGGGTGACACACTGTTCACCTTCACGATCCTGCTGAGCGGCCTGTTCCTCATCCTGAACTATTCGCGACCCGACCGGCTGGCGGCCAGCGTGGCGGCGGCGGTCTTCCTCGCCTTTCTTTCATTGATCAAGGGCACCCAACTGGCCGAGACGTTCGGCGGACTGTTCTGCGTCGCGCTCATGGCCCTGCTCACCCGCTCATGGCGACGGGCCGGTTGGATTGCGGGAGGCTACCTGCTGGGCCTGACCGGCTGGTGGCTCGCCGCCGGCCAAAACCCCCTGCACCTGCCGGCTTACGTCGAGGCCATCAGCCAAATTGCCCAGGGCTACAATGAAGCCATGGCGCTGGTGACACCGGTGCGGCTGCTGGTGATTGGTGCCGCCATGACCACCGGGCTTCTGACCCTGCTGGCCTGGACGGCCGTGCACCGCCGCGCTAATCCCGCCATGCTGGCCAGCTGCGTGCTGCTGGCCGGGGTGACCTACGTCTCCTGGAAGCATGGCTACGTCCGCTCCGATGGACACATGTACATCTTGGTGGATTTCGCCTGTGTCGCCGCGTTCACGGTCCCGATGCTGGAACACATCCTCGGCCTGCGCAGCCGCCACCTGCTCGCCCGAGGCATCACCCTTTTCTTCCCTCTCGCCGTCGCCGCATTCAGCATCGCGGGCAGCCAGGAGCTGTACCCCGGCCGCATGATCGACTTGATCCGGAACGTGGGTCCCCAATGGGCCCATAATTTCCATGCACTCCTCACCGCCGATGACCTGAAGGACCAGTCCGACACGGCCCTCGGGCTGCGCCGCGCCACCTACGACCTACCTCGGGTGCGCGAGGCCGTCGGCTCCGCTTCGATCGATTTTTTCGGCCACGAGATCGGCCTGCTGCTGTTGAATGGATTCAATTACCAGCCGGCCCCGGTGTGCTGCGGCACCTACGGGGTATACAACCGTTTCGTCAAGGAGCTCAACAACCGGCATTTTGCCGACCCGGCGACGCGCCCGGATTTCATTCTGCTGAAACTCGAGACCATCGACCACCGGTTTGTAGCCATCGACGACTCCCTGAGTCTGTTGACGATCCTGAACCTCTACCAGCCGGTACTGCTCGAGGATGACGCCCTGCTGCTGAAAGTCCGGCCCGGTGCAACGAAACCCGTTCCGCCGCATTTGCTCTCCACCCAAGGGATCAGACTGGGCGAGGATGTCACCGTGCCGGAAGTCGGCCCGGATCAAATGCTGCTGTTCTCCTTCTCGCTGCCCTCGAGCCTGGCGGGCAACGCCCTCGCTTTTCTCTACAAGCCACCGCTCCTTTTCATGGACCTGCAGGGCGACGGACTCACCCAGACCCTCGACCAGCGAATCATCGCCAGCAGCGTGGGCGTCCCCTCACTGTTGAATCCGACTTTGGAAGACACCCCGGATGTGCTCGCCTTGCTGGCTGGACAACCGGGCAAGAAAGTTCGCCGCTTGCGGCTCCATACCTCCAGCCCCGGCTGCTTCCTGGCCGACCGTTTCACCGTGTCATTTTATACGGTTCCCCGCCCTGCCGGGGTGGTCACCGGCAAGCTTCCCATCTACTATTCTCACTCGGTGTTCCGGGACCCGCCGGATTACATTGATCCCCCGCGGGACGTTACGCCGATGTACCGGGGCAAACGCGTGCAGTATCTGCCCTCCCCGAGCCGCGCCGTGTTCACCCTGAACGGCACGGAACGGCAGTTGAACCTGATCATTGGCATTGATGAGGACGCTTACCTGCGAGGTCGCACGGATGGGGTCAGCTTCAGTGTTGAACTCGATCCGCCGGGGCAACCCCCCCAGTTGCTGGCCCGCCGCTCGCTCCATCCCCGCTACGTGCCGACCGACCGCGGCAAGCAACTGCTGCTGGCCCCGCTGCCACCCACCTATCAGCCCGGCTCGCGGATTGTCGTCCGCACTGATCCGGTGCCAGGTGGCGGTACCGCGTGGGGCTGGTCGTTTGTCAGCCGCCTTCAATTCGTGCGCGGTAATTTCCTTCACTCCCAATTTCCCGGTTTCACCACCTTGCCGGTGGCCGTCGAGTCGGTCGGCTGCGGACTGACTACCGTGCAAGACCGGGATGCCCTGCTGCTCAACGCACCCAGCTCCCTGCTGTTCAACCTGCCGCCCTCCGCCAGGGAAGTAAGCTTCACCGGCGGTCTCCTTGAGGGCAGTTACAGCCATGGCGGAAGGACGGATGGCGTGGAATTCATCGCGGAATGCCTGCGGCCGGATGGCTCCGTGGAGACGGTCTTCCGTCGCTGGCTGCAGCCGCTGACCGTGCCGGCTGACCGTGGGGACCAGGTCATGCATGCGCCGCTGCCCGCCCGGCCTGCCGGCAGCCGGCTGCGCCTGCGGGTCACGGTCGGCCCCAATTGGAACAACGCCTGGGACTGGGCTTACATGACCGCCTTTGGATTCCGCTGAACCGGAAGGCACCCTTCAGCCCGGGACTGGGCGCTTGCCCTGCCGGGGTTTTCCGCGTTCGCTCGCACCTCCCGTTTCATGAGCCAAAGCATCAAGGATCCCTCGGAGCTCCAGCGCATTTATGAGCACCGCTTCACCTCCATGCTGGGCTACCGCACCCGGGTGTGGGAAATTCTGGCCTCGGGCCATTTTCAGCAGTTCGTACGCCGGACCGATTCTGTCCTCGATCTCGGCTGCGGCTACGGGGAGTTCATCAACCATATTTCCTGCGGCCAGAAGTTCGGCATGGACCTGAATCCCCGGTCGCCCGAGCACCTCGCCCCGGGCGTGACGTTCCTCGCCCAGGACTGCTCGACCCGGTGGCAATTGCCGGACGCTTCGCTCGACGTCGTCTTCACGAGCAATTTCTTCGAGCACCTGCCCGACAAGAAGGCCCTCCGCGACACGCTCGTCGAGGCCCGCCGCTGCCTCAAGCCCGGCGGCCGCCTGATCGCGCTCGGGCCGAATATCAAGCACGTGCAGGGCGCTTACTGGGATTTTTGGGATCATTTCCTCTGCCTGACCGAGATGTCCCTCGGTGAAGCCCTCACCAATAACGGATACCGCGTCACCCTCTCGCGCGCCCGGTTCCTGCCGTATTCGATGGTTGGAGCCCCCCGTTATCCCTTGGTCTTGCTGCGGCTCTACCTCGCCCTGCCCTTCCTCTGGCGGCTGTTCGGCCAGCAGTTCCTCGTCATCGCCGAAAAGGTCTAGCGCCCGCCGGGTCGGGCGGCCGTGTCCGGGTCCGGCCCGCAGGCCGGAAATTTGTCGCAAGTATTTCCGGCCGGGGAATAGTGGTTTCGCCGCACTTGGCTGTCATCTTTTGACAACGTGAAACCTGGTCCGCCCCAGCCCATCCTGATCACTCCGGTGCCAAGGGCCGTTTGTCCCCATGACTGACAAACCCTCCCCGCCCCGGAGCTTTGCCAGCCTTTATCATGCGACGCTGGAGCCGTTGCGGCGCCACCTTGCGCGCCTGCTCGGCGATCCGGCCGAGGCGCAGGATGTGGCCCATGACGCCTACCTGCGGGTTTATCCGAAGATGGAGGACCAGTCGGCGGAAAAGCCCGAGGCCCTGCTCTACACCACCGCCCGCCGCCTCGCCTTCAACCGGCTCAAGCGCCGCAAGATCGCCCCGTTCGTGCCGGGCGAGGCCAATTTTGAAATCGCAGCGTCCACCCAGCCGGGCGTGGCGCAGCAGGTGATGGCTCGTCAGGAATTCCAGCAGCTGGAACAGGCCATCGCCCAGCTGCCCGAAGGCTGCCGCACGGTGCTCCTGCTGCGCAAAATCGAACTCCTCTCCCATCAGGACATCGCCCGCCAGCTCGGCATCGCCGTCAGCACGGTCGAAAAACAGCACGCCCGCGCCCTGCGCCTCCTGCGCACGGCCCTGGCCGCCACCGCTGATCCGCTCCGCACCAACCAACCGCCCGTCTCCCAGCCGGAAGTCCGCCCGTGAATCCGAATCCTCCTCCCTTCAATCACGCCGCCGATGAGCAGGCTTCGCTCTGGGCCGCCCGGCTCGACGGCTCGGCGCTGTCGGCCGCCGACCGCGGCGCCCTCGATGCCTGGCTTGCCAGCGGTCCCGCGCACCGCGACCTGCTCTCGCAGTACTGCCAGCTCTCCGCCGATCTCGAGCAGAAGCTCCCGGCCCTCGCCGCCGTCGATGCGGTGGATTTTCTGCCGCCGGCCGCGACACGGCGCCGCTCCCGCTGGGTCAGATGGACCGCCGGGGGATCCCTCGCCGCCGCCGCCGCGCTCGCCCTCACGGTCTGGCTGGCGCGGCCCCGGACCCAGCTCGAAACCGTGGCCACCCCCGTGGGCCAGCGGCAGTCGCTCACCCTCGCCGACGGGACCCGCATCGACCTCAACGCCCAGACCAACCTCCAGGTCGAAATCACCGGCCGGACCCGGCATGTGCTCCTCGCCTCCGGCGAGGCGTTTTTTGCCGTGCACAAGGATCCATCCCGGCCGTTCATCGTCGAGTCGCCCGCCGGCTCCGTGCGCGTGACCGGCACCCAATTCAATGTCCGCGCGGAAACCGCCACCACGTTCGAGGTCACGGTCATTGAGGGTTCCGTGCAGGCGCACCCGGGCGACATGAACGGCCGGGCCTCCGCCCCTCAGACGCTCGGGGCCGGTGACCAGCTGTCCGCCGGGCCCGACGGGATGGACGTCCGCCGGCTCTCCGCGGCCGGCCTCGATGACGCCCTCGCGTGGCGGCAGGGCCAGGTCGTGTTCCATGGGGTGGCGCTGGGCGATGCCCTCGCCCGCTTTGCCCGCTACCATGGGCGCGGGATCACCGTTTCGCCCGATGCCGCCCGGAAGCGGATCGGCGGACGCTACAGCCTCGACGATCTCGATGGCTTTCTGAGCTTCATCGAGGAGGGACTGCAGGTCCATGTGACCCACGACCTGAACGGCACCGTGCAGGTCAGCAACCGCGCCGCCCACTGAGCGGCGGCGCCCCTTTCTTCCATTCTCATTTTTATTGTGCTTCGCACCTTCCTTTTCCCCCACCGCCTGCTCTTGTGCCTGGGTTTCCTCATTCCTGCTCTCGCCCGGGCTGAGCCGCTGGACTTCAACCTTCCCGCCGAACCCGCTTCCGAAGCCCTGCTGGCGTTTTCCGACCAGGCAAAAATAGAGGTGCTGTTTTCCTTCGACGAACTGGGCCGGGTGCAGTCCACCCCGGTCCTCGGTCGCTACGAATCGGAGGACGCGCTCACGCATCTGTTGCTCGGCACCGGCTTCACCGCGCGACGCAACGGCCGGGGCAAGTTCATCGTCACGCCCGCCCGCCGGCCCGCCGGCTCCGTCAAGGGACGGCTGCTGGCGCCCGATGGCACGCCGGCGCGGGACGTACAGGTGCGGATTCCCGATCTCCGCAAATCCGCGCGAACAAACGAAAACGGGGACTTCGGTTTCGCCCTGGTGCCCCCGGGCACGTACCAGGTGCTCGCCACCGCACCCAATTACCGTTCCTTGGAAATCACCGGCGCCCGGGTGGAAGCCGGCCGCGTGCTGATCCTCGAAACCCAGGCCATGCAGAAGGCCGATGATCCCACCCGGTTGGAACCCTATGTCGTCCACGACAAATCCGGGCGCGACGAGGCCTTTGACCACAGCCGGACGCCCGCGATGCCCCAGACGGCCACGGGGAACCTGGACCTGAGCCGGACCATGAACGACGCGATTCCGTATACGATCTTTGACCGCAAGCAGATCGCCCGGAGCGGGGTCGTGAACCTGAATGAGTTCCTCCAGCGGGAAATCCTGGAGAGCGACGCGTCCGTCCTTTCGCCCGACCAGGACGGCACCCAGAACAGTTTCATCGCCGGCAGCACCAACCTTAACCTGCGCGGCTACGGCTCGGATGAAACCGTCGTGCTCGTCAACGGCCGGCGGCTTCCCGAGGTCCTGACCATCGGCTCCGGCGCGTTGCCGCCGGATGTGAGCCTCATTCCCATCAGCCTGGTTCAGCAGGTCGAGGTGCTGCCGGTGTCCGCCTCCGCCCTCTATACCGGCAATCCCGTGGGCGGCGTCATCAACATCGTCCTGCGCCCGGACGTGGACATCACCGAGGTGACCGCCACCTACACCAACGCCCTGGCCCGCTTCGATGCGCCGCAATCCTCCCTGTCCCTGCAGCATGGCGAGACCCTGCTTGATGGCGCGCTGCGCGTGCGCCTCAGCGCCACCTTCACGCAGTCCACGCCTCCGACCGAGGCCGAACTGGGCTATCTGGCGGCCAACGACACGCCGGTTGCGGCCAACGACGCCCCGCTCTACCGCGCGACCCCGAACGTCCGCAGCGCCGACGGCTCCCCGCTGTTCGGCCCCGGCACCTCCAGCGTGACCTCCGTGGCGCCCGGCGCCGACGGCACCGGCGGGCTCGCCGCTTTTGCCAGCCGGGAGGGCGTGCGCAACGTGGACCTCTTCGCCACCCCCGGTGGTCTGGCGGCCTCGACCAACAGCCGTGATTATCCCTATGGCCGCCAGCAGCAGCGCGCCTCTTATTTCCTGTCCGGCGTCTATGATTTCGCCCCGTGGCTCCAGATCGGGCTCGACGGCACCTATGCCCGGACCGTCGTCAACCGCGGCTACGACGTATTTCCGGCGGACCTGACCCTGTCGGCCAGCTCACCGTTCAATCCCTTTCATCAGGATGTCTCGGTTTCGCTGAACGAAATCGCCCCGCTGCTCGGCCCGGATTACAGCGAGGCCCGGCTCGAATTTTCCTCCCTGCTCGCCGGCGTCATGCTCAAGCTGCCGTCCGACTGGCGCGTCTCGCTCGACGGGCAGTACGCCCATAATCTCGCCAAATACCGCGGCCTTGGCGGCGCCGACCCCGCCCGCTGGCAGCAACTCGTCGACGCGGGAATCTACAACCCGCTGCGCGACACCCAGGTCTACGGCCCGCCACCGCAGTTTTACGACCAGGTGCTGATCTACCGCGGGAACCGCGGTCAATTCGTGACCCTGGGCGACTACGACACCCTCGACGCCGCCTTCCGGGTCTCCAACCGCTCCCTCGCGCTGCCCACCGGCAGCGGTGCCGTCAACCTCGGCGCCGACTATCGCCGCACCCATCTCGCTGATTTCACGGATGACGAGCGTTACGCCGACGGCACCCTGGCCAGCCCGCCCGTTGATTGGCAGGGCCGCACCCTGCAGCGCGTCAGCATTTTCGGCGAGCTGCAGTCCCCGGTGCTCCCCACCGCCCGGCTCCCCCCTGGCTCCGGGCGCTCGATGGCGATCTCGCCGTGCGTTACATCGCCGCCGATACCTCGCGCGAGACCAACGTGGCGCCGACCTTCGCGCTGAAGGCCGACTTCGACGGCGGATTTTCCCTGCGCGGCAGCCTCACCACCTCGAACCGGGTCCCCACACCCCAGATGAGCCGCCCCCTGTCAGCCCCCGGTGGCACACCGGGTTTGAATTACACCCAGATCACCGACCCGGTGAGGCAGCAAATCTACGACGTGCAGGCCAATGACGCGCCCGACCCCAACCTGCGCCCCGAGGCCGCCATCACCCAGACTGCCGGCATCATCTTCCAGCGGGGCAAGGTTCAACGCTTTCGCCTGGGCCTGGACTTTGTCGACACGCGCAAGACCAACGAGGTCGTCGTGCTCGACGCCCAGGCCGTGGTCAATTTGGAATCCGTGTTTCCGGAGCGCGTGATCCGCGCTCCACTCCAGCCCGGCACCCCCTATTCCGCCGGCCCGATCGACTCCCTCGTCACCGGCGCCGTCAACCTCGCCTCGCGCCATTCGCAGAATTGGAATGCCTCGCTCGACTACGCCTGGACGGAGTGCCTCGGCGGCACCTTCGAACTCTACGGCCGGCTGCTCTATTACGAGCGCTATGAGGTGCAGATCTATCCGACCTCGCCCACGGTGGATGAGTTGGGCAATCCCGACGGCGCCACCTCGGGGCTGTTGAAATATCGCGCAAATTTCGGCGCGAGCTGGGCCAACCGGGACTATGGCTTCGGTTTGGATGGCCACTATTTCCATTCGCGGATCCTGCCGGCCACCGAATGGGCGGCCCAAGGCAGCGACCGCATCGGCTCCTTCCTGCAGTACGACGCCTATGTGCACCGTGACCTGACCCGCTGGCTCCCTTGGAAAAACCCGCGGTACGGCCTGCGCGCACAACTGCGCGTCAACAATATCTTCGGTTCCGCCTTCCCTCGCTACGTGAATGGCGGCGCCGGTGCCGGCGTGCAGCCTTACGGCGACTGGCGGGGCCGCACGTATTCCCTGTCCCTCACCGCCTCGTTTTGAACCCGGCCGCGAACCGCCCCTTTCTTGCGACGGCTATTTTCCGCCGAACCCACTGGCGGATTGCCGGTCCGTGACTGTCATTCTCTTCAACCAATAAGGGATTTGCCGCCCCGCCGCCACGTCATGGAGTCCTCCGTACCACCGCTCTCCTCCCATCACATGATGACCTCCCTCACCTTGGCCAAGGACTTCACCCCCGAGGACGAAGCCCAGCTCCGGGAAGCACTGAAGCGGTGCTCGCCTTCCACCTTCGAGGCGGCCTGCCAGTTCCGGAAGACCGGCAACTTGGAGCATATCCCGGTGATCATCTTCGGCATCATCGAGCGCTTCGTCGAAGCCAAGGTCCGGCCCAGGCTGAAGGAGTCCGCCGCGGACCTTCGCCTGGTCGAGGATCTGGGCATCGATTCGCTGACCATGATGGAAATCGTGATGCTGACCGAGGACGCCCTCCAGATTTCCATCGATAATGATGAGCTCCGCACCCTCCGGAGCGTGGGGGATGTCCGGCAGTTCATGGAGTGCAAGCTCACCGGCGTCCCCTTCGGCGCCGAGGCGAGGCGCCTGGCCTCCTGATCCGGCATTTCCCGCCGTTTGGCCGGTGCGACCACGCACCTCACCAGCGGGAGCGACCGCCCGGCCACGGAAATCGTCGATGCCGTTGGCCATTAGTCATTAGACATCCGCCCGCGCACCACCCAATCTGGCGGGCAGTGCAGGTCTCGTTCATCCTTCCCCTCTACAATCAGCTCGCGCTCACCCGTGCCTGCCTCGCCTCGCTCCGGGCCACCGTGCCGGCAACCGTGGCCCACGAGATCATTCTGGTCGACGACGGCTCCACCGATGAGACGCGGGAATTTCTCCGGGAACTTGCCCCGCCCCATGTGATCCTGCTGAACGACCGCAACCTGGGCTATGCCGCCGCCAACAACCGCGCCGCCCGGATCGCCCGGGGCGAATTCCTCGCGTTGCTGAACAATGACCTTGTCCTTGAACCCGGCTGGCTCGAGCCGCTGCTCACCGCTTTTGCCGGCCATCCCCGGGCCGGTATCGTCGGCAATATCCAATTGCACGCCACCACCGGTGCCGTCGATCACGCGGGTGTCGTGTTTCGCGATGGCGGCTATCCCGTGCACCACCGCGGGGAACTCGCGGAGCTGCAGGCTGCCGGCGGGCTCGTCGAATTCCCGGCCGTGACCGCGGCCTGCTGCCTCGTCCGCCGCGAGTGGTTCCTCCGCGCCGGGGGATTCGACGAAGGTTACCTCAACGGATTCGAGGACACGGATCTGTGCCTGCGCGCCCGGGAAGACGGCCTGATCAACCTGGTCGCGACCGGCAGTGTCGTCCGCCATCATGTCTCCAGCTCGGCCGGCCGCGGCACTCACGAATACCGCAATGCCCGCCGCTTCCTCGCGCGCTGGGCGCCCCGCACCGCTGCGCTGGAGCGGGAATGGAACCTCAAGCTCGCCCGGGACCATGCCGCCCTCGCCGCCCGCCGGTATTTCACGCCGCTCCACCGCAAGCTCGGCTTCGGCGCCCGCGCCCTGCGCCATGCACATCGGGCGGCGCTGGCCGCCGAACAGCGCGCGCGGCGCGCGGCCACCGGACGCATCCGGATCGGCATCGATCTCCTGCAACTTCAGCCCGGGGGCGCGAATGGCGGCATCAAGCCATTTGTGCTCACCTTCCTCGCTGAAATCGGCCGCCAACGCGCCAACGAGTTCAATTTCGCCCTGTTCGCGCCCGCCGCACTCCGCGAGGAACTCGGCGCCGTGCTCCGCCCGGGCGACTACCTGCTCGAACCCGCCGATGGTCAGCTCACCGTCTCGCTCCGCCAAACCAAGGGCTGGCGCGCCGCGGGTGCGCTCTCCCTCGCGGACAACGTGGCCGGCAAGGCGGGCCTTGATGTGCTTTACGCACCGTTCGGCACCTCGCAGTTCATGCGGCCGGACCTGCCCTGCGTCAGTCTCATCGTCGACTTGCTCCATCGGGACCTGCCTGCCGCACTGCCCGTCGAGGAGGTGAATCACCGCCACGCCTGGTTTACCCGTGTCGCGGCGGAAGCCACTTTTTTCCAGTGCAACTCCCACGATGTCGTGCAGCGCCTCGGCGAAAACTATGGCGTCCACCCCGCACGCTGCTTCCACACCTATAACGCCGTGCAGGGCCGTTTTCCCGCCACGGGCGGCGCGCTGCCCGCCGGTGCCCCCGAGGAGCCCTTTTTCTTCTATCCGGCCAATTTCTGGCCGCACAAGAACCACGAAACCCTCCTCGTGGCCTACCGGCTTTATGCCCAGGCCGCCGCCTCGCGGGCCTGGCCGCTCGTCTGCACCGGCCATCCCGATGCCCGGATGGACCTGCTCCGGGAGCTTCGCGATGGCCTCGGCCTGTCCGACCGGGTGATCTTTCTCGGCCATGTGAAGGATGAGGCCTTCTCCGCCCTGTGGGCCCGCGCCGGTGCGCTGGTCTTCCCCTCCCTCTGCGAGGGCTTCGGCATGCCGCTGCTGGAAGCCATGCGCTTTGGCGTGCCCATCATTGCCGCCGACTCCACCGCCCTCCCCGAGGTCGCCGGCGATGCCTGCGTCCAGGTCGATGCACGCGATCCGCAGGCACTCGCCGAGACCATGCGGCGGGTCGCCATCCGGACCGACCTGAAGGACACGCTCATCGCCCGCGGCCACACCCGGCTGGCGGCGTTCTCGCTCGAGCTCGAGGCCGGCCGCCTCGCCCACTTTATCGCGGCCGCCGCGCGGAGGCAGGCCCCATGAAGATCGGCCTCGACGTTTCCCAAACCTGCGCCGAGCGCGCCGGCTGCGCCTGGTACGCCGACGCCCTCACCCGGGCCTTGGTCGCGGAAGGCCTGCCCCGCGGACATACCTTCGAGCTCTATCACCATTTCGGCGAGTGGATCAACGCCGACCCGCGACGCGGCACGATGATCGATGATCCGCGGGTGACCACTCCGTTGCGCGCGATGAAACCGGCGGATGCCCGGAAATTCTGGCACGACGTCGCCACGGGCGAACCGCTCCCTGGCAAACCCGACGTCGTCCTCTCCTTCAATTTTCACGCCCCCAAGCTGCCCCATACGAAGCTCGTCTACACGGTGCACGATCTCGCCTTCTGGATGCATCCGGAATTTGCCACGGATGAAACCCGTCTGGTCTGCCAGCGGGAACTGCTGCAGGCGCTGGCCCGTGCCGCCGGATTCATGTTTGTGAGCCAACATACCCGGAACGAGTTCGAGCAAATCCTGCCCGCCTGGTTCCGGCTCAACCCGCGGCCGCACCTCCTTGCGCCGGGCGCCAGCCGTTTCCCGGCAGCCGAGGTCGCCCGCGCCAAGCCGGATTCGGCGCCCTGGCTGGTCGTCGGATCCCTCGAGCCGCGCAAGAACCACGCCGCCGCCCTGGATGCGTATGAAATTTATCTGGCGCATTCCGGCCTCCGCCGGCCGCTCGTGCTCGCCGGCGGCGCCGGCTGGAAGTCCGCCGAACTGCACGCCCGGCTCGACGACTTCAAGGCCCGCGGACTTCCCGTGCGCTATCCCGGCTATGTCCCCGACCCCGAGCTGGCCGCGCTGTACGCCTCCAGCTATGCCTTGATCGCGCCGAGCTGGCACGAGGGCTTCGGCCTTCCGCTGGTCGAGGCGATGGCCGCGGGCCTGCCGGTGCTCGCCAGCGAGCGCGCCAGCCTGCCCGAGGTCGGTGGCTCCGCCGCGATCTATTTTCCGCCGGAAAGCCCCGCCGCCCTCGCCGACGCCATGCTCTCCCTCGAAAACGAACCCGCCGCCTGTCCGGCGCGCGCCGCCGCCAGCCTTGACCGCAGCCACGCCTTCTCCTGGGCCGGCACCGCCAAATCGGTTCTCGAATTCGCCGGCCGGCTTTAACTAAACTTCCCGGACCCGCGTGAATATCCTTTTCGTCAACTACGGCGACTTCACCAGCAACAGCCTGAACCACATCGGCGCGTTCGCCAACCGGCTCACGCTCCTGGGTCACGCCTGCGTGGTCGCCGTGCCCGAAAATCCGGAAACCCTGTCGGTCATTCCCGAGCCCCTGTTCACCGCGGCAACGTTTCAACGGATGCTGCAGGATGAGCCTGTCTTCCCCAACCGCCGGCCCGCCGATGTCGTCCATGCCTGGACTCCGCGCGAGAATGTGCGCGCCTTCACCCTGGCCTATCTCCGAAAACATTCCGCCGCGGCCCTGCTCATCCATCTCGAAGACAACGAGGTCTTCCTGATGGAGAACTACGCGCGGGAACCCATCGCCACCCTGCGGCAACGCTCCGACGAGGAACTCGCGCTCCGGCTTTCGCCCCGGCTCTCGCATCCCCTCCGCTATCGGAATTTTCTCCGCGTCGCCCATGCCGTCACCTTCATCACCGACCGCCTGCAGGAGCTCATCCCCGCGGGCAAGCCCGCCCGGCGCCTGTTGCCGGGCATCGACGGCGCACTCTACCAGCCGCTGATCCCCGATCCCGCGCTGCGCGAGGAGGTCGGCCTGAAGTCCGGGGAAAGGGTGCTCGTTTTCACGGGCAGCACCACCTTTGCCAACCTGGCTGACGTCCGCACCCTCCTCCTGGCCGTGCGTCTCATCAACGAGCGCGGCACGCCGTGCCGGCTCGTCCGCACCGGCCTCAATCCGCCCGACCTCGCCCGGGAACTCACCGCCCTGGGCGGCGCCCACGTCGTTGATCTGGGCTTCCTGCCCAAGGCCAGGCTCGGACCGCTGCTCGCCTTGGCTGATGTCCTGGTGCAACCCGGCGCGCCCGACGCATTCAACGATTACCGGCTCCCCTCGAAGATCCCCGAGTTTCTCTGCGTCGGCCGGCCCGTGATCGTGCCTCGAGCCAATCTCGCCCGCGAAATGGAAGAGGGCCGCCACGCTCTGTTGCTGGAAACCGGCCGGGCCGAGGAAATCGCCGACAAGTGCCTGCAGGTATTCGGCGACGAGGCCCTCGCCCAGCAACTCAGCTCGGGCGCCCTCGAGTTCGCCCGCACTCATTTCGACCTCAAGGCCAACACCGCCGGACTGCTGGATTTTTACGGAGAGGTGCTTGCGACGGCCACTCCGCTCTTCACCGACCCCGCCACGCCCCCATCCGAGGACGTGCTGCTGGCGGAGGGTGATGCCGCGCTGCGTCTCCGCGCCATGGAAACGACCATCGCCGATTCGCGCCTCAGGCTTTCCCGGCTCCAGGCCGAAAACGCACGGCTCACCGCGCAGGAAAGCTACAACCAGGCCAAGCTGCAGGGCGAGCGCAACCAGGTCGGATTGCTCCGCGGCCAGCTCGTCGAGTCCGCCGCGGCGATGTCGCGCCTCACGCGCACATTCAATGCCGATGAGCTCCGCCAGCGCGACGACAAGATCCGCCGCATGACCGAGTCGTTCTCCTGGCGGGTGACGGCTCCACTGCGCTCGCTCCGCCGCCTTTTTCTCGATTCGGCCAAGGGCAAGGCCTCCGCCAGCGCCGCCCGTCCACCCGCCCCCGAGGCCGCCTTTGCCTACATGATCGACGAGCCGGCGGATTGGGACGACGTGCCGCCCTCCGGCGAGATGCGCGGCTGGGTGATTGCGCCGGACGGCGGCCGGATCGTGGCCGTGCGCGCCCGCGCCGCCGGCCGGACCTTCGCGGCGGTTTACGGCGTCGCCCGGGTGGATGTCGGCGCCGGGCATCCCGATCATCCGCATGCACGGGAATCCGGCTTCACGCTCGACTGCACCCTGCCCGCCGAAACCACGCAGCTCATCGCCTTCGAGGCCTTGACCGAGGACGGAAGCTGGCACTGCTTCGCCGTCCCCACCGCCAAGGTCAGCGCGGAAATCCCCGTCCACCTCCGCCGCGATTACGCCACCTGGGTGAAGCGTTTCGACACCCCGACACTGGAGGAGCAGATCGTCCTGCGCGCGGAACTTGAGGCGCTGCCGCCGGAACACCGGCCGCTGGTTTCCGTGCTGATGCCGGTCTTCAACCCGCCGGAGCAGTGGCTCGTGAAGGCCATCGAGTCCGTGCGCGCCCAGTTCTATCCCCATTGGGAGCTTTGCATCGCCGACGATGCCTCGTCCGCCGCCCATATCCGCCGGGTGCTGGAGGAGTACGCCCAGCGCGACACCCGCATCAAGGTCGCGTTCCGCGCGGAAAACGGCCACATCTCCGCCTCCTCCAACACGGCCCTCGACCTCGCGTCGGGCGAATTCGTCGCCCTGCTCGACCATGACGACGAATTGGCGCCCCGCGCCCTGGCCGAGGTCGTGCTCGCCGCCGCCCGGCAGCCCGCGCTCGAGTTTCTCTATTCGGACGAGGACAAGATCGATGAACTCGGCCGCCGCTACGATCCCTATTTCAAGCCCGACTGGAACCCCGACCTGCTGCTCGGCCAGAATTACACGTGCCATCTGTCCGTGTTCCGCACCTCCCGCGTGCGGGCGGTGGGCGGCTTCCGCACCGGTTATGAAGGCAGCCAGGACTGGGACCTCACCCTGCGGGTGACCACCGGGCTGACTGCCGCCCAGATCCACCATATCCCGCGCGTGCTCTACCACTGGCGCGCCATTCCCGGCTCCACCGCCCTCGTGATCGACGAGAAGGACGACTATCCCTTCATCGCCGCGCGGAAGGCACTGACGGATCACCTGGCCCGCACCGGTGTGGCGGCGGAGCTCGTTCCCGTGAAAGGCCATCACTGGCGCGTCCGCTACGCGCAGCCCTCGCCCGCGCCCAAGGTCTCGATCATCGTCCCGACGCGGAATGCCGTGGACCTGCTGCGGCTCTGCATCGGCTCGATCCTGGCCAAGACGACGTATCCCGACTTCGAAATCATCGTCGTCAACAACCGCTCCGACGATGCCGCCACTCTCGCGTACTTCGGCGAACTGCGCGGGCTCGGCGTGCGGGTGCTCGACTACGACGCCCCGTTCAATTTCTCCGCCCTCAACAATTTCGCCGCTTCCGCCGCCAACGGTTCCGTCCTCGCTTTTCTCAACAATGACCTCGAGGTCATCGCGGGCGACTGGCTTGACGAAATGGTCGCGCAGGCCCTGCGCCCGGAGATCGGGGCGGTCGGCGCAATGCTGTATTATCCCGGCGACACCGTGCAGCACGCCGGTGTGGTGCTCGGCCTCGCCGGCCCCGCCGGCCGCGACGGCGTCGCCGGCCACGCGTTCAAGGACGCCCCGCGCGGCAGCGAGGGGCAGCGCAACCGCCTCCGGCTCGCGCAGAACTACTCCGCCGTCACGGCCGCCTGCCTGGTGATCCGCGCGAAGACCTTCGCCGCTGTCGGCGGCTTCAACGAACCCGACCTGCCGGTCGCCTTCAATGACATCGATCTCTGCCTCCGCGTGCAGCAAGCCGGCTACCGGAACCTCTGGACGCCGTTTGCCGAGCTTTACCACCACGAATCCGCCAGCCGCGGGGCCGAGGATACGCCGGAGAAAATCGAACGGTTCCTGCGCGAGGCCGCCTATATGCGCCGCGTCTGGGGCCGGCAGCTGGACCGCGACCCCGCCTACAATCCCAACCTGACACTGAAGCGGGAGGATTTCTCCCTCGCGTTCCCCCCGCGCTGAGCCGCCCCGCCCGCATGCAAATCGTGAGTTTCGCCGGCAAGGCCAATAGGGAGGATGTTCTTTGCTGCTTGGAATCCGCGGGCTTCGCTCTGACCGTCCGCCGAGGCAGAAGCGGCTCCAGCTCCCGGTTTCGGCGCGGCTCCCGCACACCATTCCCCGAGGTATGAAACCATGACGACACGCTCGCGGTGGTTTCTGCTGGCGGGCTTCTGCCTGCTCATCTTCGGCGGCAAACTCTGGTTCATCGACGTCGCCGGCAGTGACCTGCCGACCTGGGATCAGTGGGACGCCCAGAGCGAGGTCATCCTGCGCCCGTGGCTGGAAGGCTGGATGCGCGCCAAGGAGATTTTCCATCCGCACAACGAGCACCGGCTGGTCACCACCAAGCTCTACACCCTCGGGCTCTTCATCGCCAACGGCCAGTGGGATTGCTTTCTGGAGACCACGGCCAACGCCGCGGTGCACACCCTTTGCGCGCTGCTCTTGCTCCTGTTTGCGCGCCGCTGGCTGGCCGGAATCCAGCTCGGTCTGTTCGCCGGCTTGCTGGTGTTGCTGTTCACCCTGCCGTTCTCCTGGGAAAACGCCCTCTGCGGCTTCCAGGTGCAGTTTTATTTCCTGCTGCTGTTCTCGCTCGGCCATGTCTGGCTGACATTGTCCGGCGACCGCTTCGGCCTGCGCTGGGTCTTCGGGCAGATCTCGGGCGCACTCGCCGTGCTCACCATGGCCTCGGGGTTTTTGTCCAGCGCGGCCATCCTGGCGGTGCTGGCGCACCGCTTCATCCGCGAGCGCCGCTGGACAGCCCAGCAGGTCACCACCGCCTTCTTTGCCGTGATCTTCTGTCTTGCCGGCTGGCTGATGAAAAACGAGGTGCCGGGCCACGCGGTGCTGCGGGCCCACGGTCCCGGACAATTTGTCGAGGAGTTGTTCCAATTGCTCGTGTGGCCCGGGTCCTCGCTCTTTCCCTGGTCCCTGATGCTCTTTGCCCCCGCCGCGGTGTTTGTGGTCCGCCGGGTGCGCAGCCGGGTCACCTCCGCCAACGACGCCCTCCTGATGGGCCTGCTCGCGTGGGTCCTGCTCCAATGCCTCGCCCTCGCTTACGCGCGCGGCGGCGGCGGCACGGTGCTGTCACCGCGGTATCTGGACCTCCTCGCCGTCAACGTCACCCTCGGCTGGATCTTCCTCGCCCAGGAGTTTTCCGGCCGGCTGCGGCGCTGGTTTGGAGCGCTCTGGCTCGCGGTGGTCGCGGCCGGGTTGATCCAGCAGAGCTGCACAATGTGGCGATACGACATCGAGCCGGACATCTCCCGCCAGCAGCGGCAGGAAGGGCATGTGCGTGATTTCCTGAGGACCCGCGATCCGGCCCACTTGCTCAACAAACCGTGGGGCGACGTGCCATATCCGGATGGTCCGACGCTGGTCCTGCGCCTGGCTTCGCCCGCCATCCAGTCCATCATGCCACCCAGCGTGCGCCGCTCGATCCCGGTTTCAAATGGTGCGCCCGTCTCACTCCCGGCCTCCGCGCCTGCAGCCATCCGACCGATCGCCCTGAGCACGTGGTCGCTGCCGGCAAAGTCCCTGCCCTACCATTGGCAGAGTGCGCCCCAATCCGGCGCCACGCTGCCGGTCCTGCGCTTTCGCATCGCGGGCGATCTCGGGCGTCCAGGCTACCACGGCCGGCTGGTCGTGCGGAGCGCCGCCGGCGAGGTCGCGGTCGAACCCGAGTCCGCTCCCGGAAATTACTGGAAGAACGTCAGTGTCTTTCGCCCCGCCGGCGAGTGGTGGCTGGAGGCCACGGCGGCGGATTCCGGAAGTTGGTTTGCCTTCACCGAGCCCGTCGAAGTCGGCCGCCTCACTTGGATCGCGGAAAAACTGCTGAAATACCACTTCGTCGTGATCATCGCCGGCCTGGCCTTGCTGGCCGTCGGCGCCCTGCCGCGGCAGCGCCCGCGGCCTTGATGACATGCTGCTCCTGGCCACATGGATCATGGTTTGCGGTCTCGTCGCCGTCCCGGCGGCGGCGGCGCATCGCTGGCTGGTCCGGCGCGGCTGGGACGACGAGCGGGTGCTGCTGGCCGCGCCACTGGTTTTTGTCGGTGTTATCGGCTACCTGGTTTTCTGGGCCTACTTCTTCCACCCCGGGTTCGGCCGGGTGGTTTCTTTTTCCCTCGTGCCCGCGTTGCTCGGCCTGTGGATGCGGCCACGGCCCCGACTTGCTCCCGGCATCGCGTCCCGCGGGCTCGCCTTGCCGGCGCTGCTCGGATTTGCGATCGGGCTGTTTTATCTGGCCCTGCTTTACCTGCCCGAACTTGGGCATGAGCCTGAATGGCAATCCAGCTTCCGCTTTCTCTACCCCTTTCCGATTGACGCCAACCTGCCCAAAATGCTCGGCGACCGGCTCTATGCCGGCGAACCCGTCAAACCCTTCCTGCCGGATGCCGGCTGGCTGAGCAGCGACCGGCCGCCGCTTCAGGTGGGGCTTTATCTTCTGGTACGCCCATGGCTCGAGTGGCTCCATCTTCCCGTCGGCTTGGGCTATCAGTGCCTTGGCACGCTGGCCCAGCTCTGCTGGCTGCCCGGTGGTTGGTTGCTTTGCCATGCGCTGAAGCTGGGCCGCCGCCGTTCCGCCGTCGCCATCCTGGTCATCGCCGCCTCCGGTTTCCTGCTGTTCAACAGCACCTTTGCCTGGCCCAAGCTGCTGGCCGGCGGATTCGTGCTCATGGCGGCGGTGCTGTTGCTCGACCGCTCGGCGCCCCGCTCCCCGGCCCTGGCCGGGCTCGCCGCCGCCGCCGCCGCGCTCGGCTGGCTGGCCCATGGGGCCGCGGCGTTTTCCCTCGTGACCCTCGCGCCCCTGTTGTTGCTGCCGCGCTATTTTCCCGGCTGGAAGCATTGCCTGGCCGCCGCCGCGGTATTCGGGCTGCTGGCCCTGCCGTGGACCGCTTACCAGAAGTTCTACGATCCGCCGGCCAACCGGCTGCTGAAGTGGCATCTCGCCGGCGTCGTGCCGATTGATGACCGCGGAGCCCTCGAGACCATCCGTGACTCCTACGCCGCCCTTCCGCGCGAAAACTTGATCGCCAACAAGCGCATCAACCTCGACATGCTCTTCCGGGGCTCCCACGCCTCGGCCCTCGATTTTTTCACCACGCCCATCCGGCAGCGGCGGGTGGATGAGTTCTTCTATGTCTTCCGCAGCCTCGGCAGCCTGAACCTCGCCTGGGTGCTCGCCCCCGCCCTGTGGCTGTTGCGCCGCCGCCGGCCCCCGCACTTCGAATTGCAGGGCCTCCTGCTGGGCTGGAGCGCGCTCACCCTGCTCTTCTGGGTTCTGGTCATGTTCATTCCCGCGTCGACGGTCGTGCATTCAAGTTCCTACGCGATGATGCTGTCGCTGATGCTGCTCGCGGTTGTCTTCATCCTGAATCTGCCGGCTTGGATCGCCTGGACGATCCTGGGCTGGCATTGCCTGGATTTCGCCTTCACGTGGGTGCCCTACTACGGCTCGGCGCCGGTTCATCCCGGCATGATCTGGCTGATGGTCCTTTCCGCCGGGCTGATCGGCTTCGCGCTGTGGCGGGCCGCGCCCGCGCTGTCAGCCGGGGATGAGAAATCAGCTGGAAAGGCTGCGGTCCCTCCTCTTGCCTGACTGCTTTACGTCCCGCCCCTTTCCCGACCCGCCATGGCCAAAACCCTTCTCGTCACCGGCTCCTCCGGCCTCATCGGCTCCGAGGTCTGTGTCTATTTCGCCCGCGAGCTCGGGTACACGGTGCACGGTGTGGACAACAACCAGCGCGCCGTTTTCTTCGGCCCGCAGGGCGACACGCGCTGGAACCAGCAGCGCCTGCTCAAGGAGCTGCCGGGCTTCGTGCACCACGAACTCGACATCCGCGACCGCGCCGGGGTGCTCGCGCTGGTCAGGTCCGTGAAGCCCGATGTCGTCGTCCACACCGCCGCCCAGCCCAGCCATGACCGCGCCGCCGCCATCCCGTTTGACGACTTCGACACCAACGCCGTCGGCACCCTGAACCTGCTTGAAGCCGTGCGCCAGGCGTCGCCCGAGTCCCCGTTCGTCCACATGAGCACGAACAAGGTGTACGGTGACGCACCCAACCGCATCGCATTGCGGGAACTCGCCACGCGCTGGGATTACGCCGATCCCGCCTATGAGCACGGCATCGCGGAAACCTTCACCATCGACCAGTCGAAGCATTCGCTCTTCGGCGCGTCCAAGGTCGCCGCCGACGTGATGGTCCAGGAATACGGCCGTTATTTCAACCTGCCCTGCTGCTGCCTCCGCGGCGGCTGCCTGACCGGGCCCAACCACACCGGCGTTGAGTTGCACGGCTTCCTCAGTTACCTCGTGAAATGCAACCTCGAGGGCCGCGAATACAAGGTTTTCGGCTACAAGGGCAAGCAGGTGCGCGACAACATCCACTCGCTCGACGTCGCCCGCTTCATGGCCGCATTTGTCGCCGCGCCCCGCGCCGGCGAGGTCTACAACCTTGGCGGCGGCAAGGCCAACAGCACCTCCATCCTCGAGGCGTTCCAGATCACGGAAAAGTTCACCGGCCGGCCGCAGGTCTTCACCTACGTCGACCAGAACCGCATCGGCGACCATATTTGCTACTACAGCGACCTGCGGAAGATGCGCGCCCATTATCCCGCCTGGGACATCACCCAGTCGCTCGAGGAGACGATCCGCCAGATCGTCGAGGCCTGGCGCCGCCGCGAGGCGAAGTGAGCCGCTGACCCACGTTGGTGGCGAAACGTGGCTGAAACCGCCGACTCCTTGACCGCTTCCTCCACCCCCTCTCCCGCCAATTCAGCCGCCGCCGACCATCGATCGGCGAGGGTCTTCGGTCTCGATCTGCTGCGGGCCGCCGCGATTTTGAGCGTCCTGTTCGCGCATTTGTTCGCCGTGCTTTATCCGCATGTCTGGTGGCTGGGCCTGCTGGGCCACGGCGGCTTTTACGGGGTGGAACTCTTCTTTGTGCTGAGCGGGTTCCTCATCGGCAAGATCCTGGTCGCGCGCGGCCCGGACTTTGCGACCGGCGGCGCCCTGCCCGAATTCTACCTGCGCCGCTGGTTTCGCACGCTGCCGCTGTTCTGGCTGCTGCTTGCGGCGAACGTGCTGCTCGACCGGTATGAGCAGTCGGTCCATTACCCCGTCTCCGTCGTCCTGGAGCAGGGTTTCTTCCTCCGGAACTTCGCGTCCTACCGGATGGCCTTTGCACCCGAGTCGTGGAGTCTCGCCGTGGAAGAGTGGTTTTACCTCCTGTTTCCCGCAGCACTCTGGCTCGGCCTGCGCCTGCGGGCCCGGTTCGACCGTGTTTTTCTCCTCACCGCCGCCTCATTCTACCTCTTCTCCACCTGCGCCCGATTGGCTTCCGCCCCGCATGACTATGCCACGTGGGGGGAGTGGCAGCGGGTCATCGTCGTCAATCGTTTCGATGCCATCATGACCGGCATGATCGGCGCCTGGCTCGCCAGCCGGTCTCCCGCGATGTGGCGCCGCTCGGCGGTGTTCTGTGCGGTCGCAGGGTGCCTGTTGCTCCTTGCCATGTATGCTTCGCTCTGGCGGATCCAGGGAAACTGGGTGGCCGCGGGCGCGGACGCTTTCTTCGCCCGGACCTGGCGCTTCAACCTGGTCTCGCTGGGCTTCGCCCTGCTCCTGCCGGCCGCATCCACCTGGACTCTGACCACAGAGAACTTTGCCAGCCTGTCCATCCGCCGGATCGCCCTCTGGTCATATGCAATGTACCTCGTACAGCATCCGCTGTCCCGCCTGATCATGCCGTATTTTTTCAAGGACTGGCCCACCTCCGCCCTGCAGGCCTGGTCCCTCTTTGCCACCGTGCTGGGCGCCACCATCGCACTCAGCGCACTGCTCCATCATGCATTCGAGGCGCCCTGCACGCGGTTGCGCGACCGCGTTGCCCCCGCGTTGCTCCGGCGCTTTTTCCGCCCGCCGGCGAAACCGGCCTGAGGACGGCGGTCAGATCCGGTTTTCCGCACTCGGCTTCATCGGCTCCATTCGCCCCTGAAGCGGGCGGATCTGGCATCTTTGCAGAATGTCTGTAACGTCGGGCTCTTCCTCCGACGTCATCTGTCCTATCCACCGCATGAACCTTTCCGGCTCCATCCTGTCCCGTTCCGGCTTCGCGCTTGCCCTGACGATGGCCGGAGCCGCCTGCGCTTCCGCCGCGGAACTGCCGGTGAATTCGCCGTTCCTACCGCCCTCCGCCGTCTCCGGCAGTGCCGCAGTCTCCGCAAAATATCAGCTCTCCGGCATGATCGTGACGGGCAAGGACACCCTGATCAGTATCACGCGGCTGAGCGACCGGCAGAGCTTCTGGATTCCCCTTGGTAGCACGGTCAATGAGGTGACCGCGCTCAGCTACAATGCAGATCAGGATGAAGCCACGGTTCGCGCCCATGGCGAAACCCTCAACCTGCCGCTGAGCAAACCCCTTGTGACGGCACCTGTCGCGAGGTCCGCCGCCGCGGTCACGGTGGCCGCATCCGCAGCCGCCCCCGCGCTGTCTCCGCCCCTGCCTTCGCTCGCGTCGGCCCCTCCGGAAGTCCAGGAACGGGAAGCCCGCATGCTGGTCACCGACCTGCTGGAAATCGGCCAGCAGCAGCGTAAGGCTTATGAAGAGGCTCAAAAGAAAGCCGCCGCGGACAAGAAATAGGAGCCGTCAGCCGTCGGCATACAGCTTTCAGCTTCAGGCAGCGCTCCCGGTCGCCAACGCCTGGCCGAGGAATACGGGCAGCTCCGCAGGGCTCAAATTTCGCCTTTCGCCGCGCCGGATACCCTGCTTGCTTCACTGTGATGAAAATCCTGATCTCCGGGGTGTGCGGCTTTGTGGGCAGCACCTTGGCGCGAAGCCTTCTCCTGTCCGGTCGTGGGCATCAGGTTTACGGCTTCGACAACTTCATCCGTCCGGGTAGCGAGACCAACCGGGCCGAACTCAAAACCCTGGGGGTGAAGCTGTTTCATGGCGACCTCCGCGCCGCCAGCGACCTTGAGACCCTGCCCGCCTGCGACTGGGTGATCGACGCCGCGGCCAACCCCAGTGTGCTCGCCGGAGTCGACGGCAAAACCAGCACCCGCCAGCTCGTCGAGCACAACCTTGGCGGCACCGTGAACCTGCTCGAATACTGCAAGCAGCACCGCGCCGGATTCATTCTGCTGAGCACCAGCCGCGTCTACTCCATCGCCCCGCTCGCCGCCCTGCCGGTGGAGGCTGTCAATGGAGCCTTTCGCGTCGCCGCGGGCGCCGTCCTGCCTCCGGGTGTGTCCGCCGCGGGCGTCGACGAAAGCTTCGCGACCCTGGCACCCATCTCCCTCTACGGTTCCACGAAGCTCGCCAGTGAAGCCCTCGCGCTCGAATATGGCGAGACCTTCGGCCTGCCCGTTTTCATCAACCGTTGCGGCGTGCTCGCCGGCGCCGGCCAGTTCGGCCGGCCCGACCAGGGCATCTTCACCTACTGGCTCAACAGCCACCTGCAGCGCCGGCCTCTCAAGTACATCGGCTTTGGCGGCCAAGGTCACCAGGTGCGCGATTGCCTTCATCCGCGCGACCTCGCGCCGTTGCTGGAAAAACAGTTTGCCGCCCCGCCCCTGCCCGCTGCCGACCGCATCGCCAATTTTTCCGGCGGCACCGCCTCGGCCATGTCCCTGCGGCAGCTGACCGACTGGTGCGACGCCCGCTTTGGCCCGCACCCGGTGTCCGCCGACCCCGCACCGCGGGCCTTCGACATCCCGTGGATTGTGCTCGATCACGCCAAGGCGACCCGGCTTTGGAACTGGAAGCCCCAGGTTTCCACTCCGGTCATATTGGATGAAATCGCCGCCCATGCCCGGGCCCATCCCGGCTGGCTCGACATCTCCGCCCCGCTCTGATTTTTCGTGCCCTTCATGCCCGACCCCGCCGCCCCGCTGAAACTGTTTTCGGTCATCATTCCTGCCCGGGACGAGGAGGAATCACTGCCTGCAACCGTCGCGGACATCTGCCAGACTTTCACCGCCGAGGGCATTCCCCATGAAATCATCGTCGTGGACGACGGCAGCAAGGACCGCACCTGGGCCGTGCTGCAGGAGTTGAAGCTGAAGTTTCCCACCTTGGCGCCAACCCAGAACAGCGGATTGAATGGATTCGGCCGCGCCGTGATCTGGGGCATTGACCATAGCAAGGGGGACGCGGTCGTGCTCATGATGGCCGACGCGTCTGACTCGCCCGCCCATGCCGTGAAATACTGGCGGCTGCTCAACGAGGGTTACGACTGCGCGTTCGGCAGCCGCTTCATCAAGGGCGGCGAGGTCATCGACTACCCGCGCGTGAAGCTCATGGTGAACCGCCTCGCAAACTTTCTCGTGCGGATCGGCTTCACCATCCCGCTCAACGACACCACCAACGCCTTCAAGGCCTACCGGCGCACCGTGATCGATGGCTGCCGGCCGTTCCTCGCCCCCCATTTCAACCTCACGGTCGAGATCCCGCTGAAGGCCATCGTGCGGGGGTTTTCCTACGCGATCACGCCCATCTCGTGGCGGAACCGGAAATACGGCGTCCCCAAGCTCAAGATCAAGGAAATGGGCAGCCGGTATTTCTTCATCTGCGCCTATGTCTGGTTGGAAAAATATTTCAGCCGGGGCGACTACCAGCGGCGCTGACCGGGCCCGGCCGGTGCCTGTGGACAAGTTGACGGCCGTTGGGGCGGAACCAACTCCCCCACCCGACCATCCGCCCGGATTCCAATTTACGATTTTGGCCTCCCCTCTTCAACCCTGCGCCGCCTGACCATGCCCGCGCTTTTACCCGCACACCTGGCCCTGGCGCCAGACGGACTGCTGGAATGGTTCGATGTAGCTCCGTTTCGTTTCTGGACAATCGCCTGGGTGGCTTGGGGCGCGGTCCTGCTGCTCACGCTCCTGCGGCTCGGCTCCGATTGGCATCCGCACGCCCCGCTCTGGGTCCGCCTCCCGCGCCGCCTGTTCCATCCGCTCACTTTCGTATTGGCTGCCGTCCTCGCGTTGGTGGCGTTCCGCTGGCCCGGGCTGTTCGCCGGGCCCATGCGGAACCCCGACGAGACGCAGCTCGGCGCCGGAGCGATGACCTATTGGCGAGACCCCGTGCCCTGGCGTTCCGTGGACATGCATACCTCCGGTCCGATCAACGCGTATTTCCTCTGGCCGGCCTTGCTGTTCGATGGTCACATCAGCTACTTCGGCCTGCGCCTCGCCGCCCTCTTGGCCCATGGCGCCGCCGCGCTCGCCTGTTACGGCCTCCTGCGCCGTTTCACCAGCGACGGCATCGCACGGCTGGGCATGCTCCCCTTGCTGGGCTTCGTCGCGTTCAATTCGGTGTGGGAATACATTCAATACTCCAGTGAACAGCCCTCTTTCTGCCTGCTGGCCGTGGCGGCGTGGTTGCTTGCGGATGCCTGCCTGCTCCCCGATGAGCGCGCGTCGGCGCGGTGCCGCCGGCTCCTGCTGGCGGGATTGTGCCTCGGGTGCCTGCCGTTGGCCAAGGCCCAGTCGGTTGTGCTCGGCCTGACACTCGGAGGCTTCGGCCTGATCGCGGCCTGGTCCGTGCCTGCCTCCGCCAGCAGGGAGCGGATTCATCGTGTGCTCGCGCTCGCCGCCGGCGCGCTCCTGCCCGGTTTGATTTTTTCGGCCTGGGTCGCCCTCTACGGGCAGGCAGCGCAGGCCTATCTGGCCTACATCGAGTCCAATCGCGTCTATGTGGCCGGGCACGTCGAGGACCGGCTGAAACTGCTGCGCGATTTCTACGCCCTCTACGTCCGCAGCAATTTTGTCTTCAAGCCGTTTTTCCTGGGCTCAGTTGGACTCGCCGTGGCGGTGGCGCTCGGCGGCGGCCTAGTCCGGCCGCAAACCCGCATCCCACTGTGGGGCGCGTGGGTGCTGGCCGCAGTGGGCCTGTGGACGGTGATTTATCCCGGTAGGGTCTTTTGGCATTACCTGCATTTCCTCGTTTTGCCCCTGGCCTGGCTTGGCGGGCTTTCACTCGCGGCCGGCTTCAGCCTGGCCGAATCCCGGGCCCCCGCCCGCTGGACCGCCCGCCTCCGCTGGATCATCGCCGGGAGCGTAATCGCCCTGGTGCTGGTCGCGCAGATCCTGACCTGCGTAAACGACCGCCCCCTCGTGGGAACGCTCGTGGAAGGGCAGCGCAATTCCATGCATCCGGTCTCGCGGCGCCTGCGGGAACTGGCCCAGCTGGGGGACACGCTCGTGGTCTGGGGCTGGGCCCCCCGCCTGCACGTCGAAAGCGGCCTCACCCAGGGCGCCCGCGATGCCCAAGCCGAGCCGGAAATCGCCCCGGGCCCGATGAACCGGTTCTACCGCGACCGCATGATGTGGGACCTGCGCAAGCACCCGCCCGCCTTCTTCGTGGACGCCGTCGCGGACGACGGATTCATCTATACGGTGCACTCTCTGTTCGGTCCGCAGATTTTTCCGGAACTCGCCGGCTGGGTGGACTCGAATTACCATTTGGTGGAAACCCTGGATGGCTACCGGATCTATACGCGCAACCACCGCGCGCCCTGACCGGACGGTCGGGCAACTCTTCAAGTGCCCCGGGGCGATCAGCGCACGCCGGAGGCCGAGAAAAAACCTTGTTCCCCCCATGGCCGCACCCTTTCAATCAACGCTTCCATGATTTATCTGCTCGGTGGTTCCGGTTACGTCGGTCAGGCTTACCAAGCGCTCCTGACGCGCAAGGGCATCGCCTTTCGCAACCTGCGGCGGGCGGAGCTCGACTACAGCAATCCCACCGTGCTGGCTGAGGCCCTCCGACGCGAGCGCCCGGAATTTCTCATCAACGCCGCCGGCTACACCGGCAAGCCCAACGTCGATGCTTGCGAACTCCACAAGGGCGAATGTCTCATGGGCAACGCCGTCCTGCCCGGCCTCATCGCCCAGGCCTGCACGGAGGCGGGCGTGCCCTGGGGCCATGTCTCGTCCGGCTGCATCTTCACCGGCGCCCGCCCGGATGGCAGCGGTTTCACCGAGACCGACGCCCCGAACTTCACCTTCCGCCAGAACAACTGCTCCTTTTACAGCGGGACCAAGGCCCTCGGGGAGGAAGTCCTCGCCGGCCAGCCGAACGTCTACATCTGGCGCCTGCGCATCCCGTTCAACGAGGTCGATAATCCCCGCAACTATCTCACCAAGCTGATGCGCTACCCGCGCCTGCTCGAGGCCACCAACTCCATTTCGCAGCTCGAGGAGTTCGTCGCCGCCACCTTCGCCTGCTGGGAAAAGCGCATTCCCTTCTCGACCTACAACGTCACCAACCCCGGCCAGGTGACCACCCGCGAGGTTGTGGCCCTGATCAAAAAAAGCGGGGTCCATCCCAAGGATTACGAATTTTTCGCCAGCGAGGCCGACTTCATGAAGCTCGCCGCCAAGACTCCCCGCTCCAACTGCGTGATGGACTCCTCCAAGCTCGCCGCCACCGGCATCCGTCTCACCGAGGTACACGCCGCCGTCGGGCAGGCCCTCCGTCACTGGAAGAAATCCGCCTGAGTTCCCATGAACCTCCTCGTCACCGGCGGCTGCGGCTTCATCGGCTCCAATTTCATCCGCCAGCGCCTCACGGAAAAGTCCTCCCCTCTGGTCAGGCTCGTCAATCTCGACGCGCTGACGTACGCGGGCAATCCCGCCAATCTCGCCGACCTCGCCGGCGACCCGCGGTATGTTTTCACGCAGGGTGATATCGGTGATGCCGCCCTGGTTTCACGCCTGCTCGCCGAGCACGCGATTGACGCGGTCGTCAACTTCGCCGCCGAGTCGCATGTTGATCGTTCGATCGATTCGCCGGAGCCCTTCATCCAGACCAATGTCGTCGGCACGCTCCGCCTCCTCAACAGCGTGCGGCTGCATTGGAGCAAACTCGCGGAGCCCGCCAAGGCCGCCTTCCGCTTTCTCCACGTCTCGACTGACGAGGTTTACGGCACGCTCTCCCCGACCGACCCCGCGTTCACCGAGGAGACGGCCTTTGCGCCCAACAGCCCCTATGCCGCGTCCAAGGCCGCCAGCGACCACCTCGTGCGTTCCTACCAGCACACCTTCAAGCTGCCCACCCTCACGACCAACTGCTCGAACAATTACGGCCCCTATCATTTCCCCGAGAAGCTCATCCCGCTGATGATCCTCAATGCCCTTGAGGGAAAACCGCTCCCCGTTTACGGCGACGGCCAGCAGGTCCGCGACTGGCTCTACGTCGAGGATCATGCCGCTGCCATCTGGCTGGTCCTGCAGCAGGGCCGGGTCGGCGAGACCTACAATATCGGCGGGCTGAATGAGAAGCCGAACATCGAGATCGTCCGGACCATCTGTGCGTTGCTCGATAAGAAGTCCCCCCGGGCCGACGGCAAAGCCTACCTGAGCCAAGTCACTTATGTGGCCGACCGGCCCGGCCATGACCGGCGCTACGCCATCAACTGCGCCAAACTCCAGCGCGAGCTCGGCTGGGCGCCCCGCGAGAATTTCACCACGGGCATCGCCAAGACCGTGGACTGGTATCTCGACCACCGCTCCTGGTGCGCCGACATCACCTCGAAGAAATATGCCCGCGAACGCCTCGGGGTTAAGGGTTGAGACAGCCGAGGTTTGAGTTGTACGGCCGCAGTCTCTGCTGCTTAAGACTTAGGCTCCCAAAACTTGAAACACGTTCCCATGTCCCGCAAAGGCATCATCCTCGCCGGCGGCTCCGGCACCCGGCTCTATCCCCTGACCATTGCCGTGAGCAAGCAGCTCATGCCGGTTTACGACAAGCCGATGATCTATTATCCGCTGTCGGTTCTCATGCTCTCCGGCATCCGGGAAATCCTGATCATCTCCACCCCACAGGACCTGCCCCTGTTCCGGCGCCTGCTCGGAGACGGCGCCAACCTCGGGCTCAAGCTCAACTACGCCGAGCAACCGAGCCCGGACGGCCTGGCCCAAGCCTTCCTGATTGGCGCCGACCATGTCGGCGATTCGCCTTCCGCCCTCATCCTGGGCGACAATCTTTTCTACGGCCATGAGCTCACCCAGTCGCTCAAGACCGCCGGGGCCCGCACCACAGGTGCCACCATCTTCGGCTATCACGTCGCTGATCCCAAAAGTTACGGCGTCGTCGAGTTCGCGCCGGACGGCCGGGTGCTGTCGCTTGACGAAAAACCGGCCGAGCCGAAATCCAACTACGCTATCCCCGGCCTGTATTTCTACGACCGGGAGGTCGTCAGCCTGGCGCGCCGGCTCAAGCCCTCGAAGCGCGGCGAACTCGAGATCACCGACCTCAACCGCCTCTACCTCGAGTCCGGCCGCCTGCACGTCGAGCTCCTCGGCCGCGGCACCGCCTGGCTCGACACTGGCACCCATGATTCGCTCATGGAAGCCGCGCAGTTCGTCCATGTCATCGAAAACCGGCAGGGCCTCAAGATCGCCTGCCTGGAGGAAATCGCCTATCGGCAGGGCTGGATCGACCGCGCCCAGCTGGACGCGAACATCGCCAAGCTCGGCAAGTCCAGCTACGCTGCTTACCTCCGCAAGATCGTGTAGGACCCGCCCGCGGCCCGGGCCGTCCGGCTGAGATTTGATTCGGAGCCCGGGATTTTTTCTGCCCTGTTGGAACGCACCCATGCAGGTCTCGTTCGTCATCCCCCTCTACAACTGCCTGCCGCTCACCCAGGCCATGGTGGCCAGCCTGCAGGCCGCCATGCCTTCCGGGCTGACCCACGAAATCATCCTGGTCGACGATGGTAGCACGGATGGAACCCGTGCCTGGCTGGGCGGCCTGGCGTCTTCACCCGGGCCCTTTCGCGTCATCCTCAACGAGCGCAACCTCGGCTATGCCGCGGCCAACAATCGAGGCGCCGCCACCGCGCAAGGCGAGTTTCTCGGGCTGCTCAACAACGATCTCGTGCTCTCACCCGGCTGGCTCGAACCCATCCTTGGCGTCCATCAGCGCCTGGGAAACCGCGCGGGCCTGGTCGGAAATGTCCAGCGCAACGCCCGGACCGCGGCCATCGACCATGCGGGCATTTTCATCAACCACCGTGGCAAGCCCGAGCACGACACCTCGCTGCCGCTCGGCCTGCAGTTCCGCTCCCGCGATGCCTGGCGGCAGGCGGACGCCGTCACCGGCGCCTGCACCTTGGTGCGCCGGGAACTCTTCCTGCGCCTGGGTGGCTTCGACGAAGGCTTTGCCAATGGCGGGGAGGATGTCGATTTCTGCCTGCGGGCCCGGGCGGCCGGCCACCTGAGCGCCGTCGCGCTCCGCAGCCTCGTGCTCCATCACGTCAGCGCCTCGCCGGGCCGCAAACGGCGCGATGAGCAGAACAGCCGCCGGCTGACGCTGCGCTGGCGCCCGGAACTCGCGCGCCTCGGCGCCCGCTCGGCCTGGTGCCGGCACTACCTGGAAAGCGAGTGGACCGGGTCGCACGATGCCACCGACTATGCGCTCGGCCTGCAGGCTTTGCTCTTCCATCTCGGGCTGCGCCAGGATCCGCCCACCGCCGCCTATGCCGGCATGCAAGCCGCCATCGCGGGGGAAATCGCCCGCTGGGACCGGATTCTCGGACCGTGACGCTGCCCGCCGGGCTTCGGCCCGGGGCGCGGTCAGGATGCCGGTTTCACGGCTGACCGGCTGATCGGTCGGTGAACACCTCCCGCACCACCGATTGCGGGCGCTGGTTGATGGCAATGAACATCCGGCCGATGTACTCCCCGATCAGCCCGAGCATCACCAGTTGCGTGCCGGAGAAAACCAGCAGCGCCACCATCAGCGAACCCCACCCGAAATTCGGCCCCTGGTTCGTGTAGCGCAGCCACAGGACCCAACCAAACCCGATCAGGCCGGCCAGCGCCATCATGAGGCCGATCCCTGTCGCGATCCGCAGCGGCAACACCGAGAAGTTCACCCATACGCTGAGCCAGAGCCGCATCAGACGCCGCAGGGTGTAGCCGCTGGCGCCCGCCTGCCGTGGCTCGTGCCGGACCTCGATTGAGCCGATGCGTTGCGTCACCTGCAGGATCAGTCCGTCAATGTAGGGAAACGGGCTCGTGTGGGCCGTCACTTCGCGGGCCACGAACGCGGTCACACAGCGGAAGCTCGAAAGATAAAACCCCGGCGGCTTGTCGAGCGCCCAGTCGGTCATGCGGTTCGTCAACCGGCTGCCCAGGTTTCGCCACCACGAGTGCCGCTTCTCCGCGTAGTGGCCAAAGACCACATCGAGCCCGGATGCCCTGGCGTGCTGCCACAGCCGCACCGCCTCGGCGGGCGGATTCTGCCCGTCGTCGTCCAGATTAACGACATGCGCCCCCCGCGCGTGCCGCCAGCCAGTCAGCACGGCGTTGTGCTCGCCGTAATTCCGCGCATGCTCGACATACACGGCCGGCACCCGCGACTCACGCACAAGTTCCCGGCAGATCGCCGCGGTCGTGTCCCGGCTGCCGTCGTTCACCAGAATGATCTCATGGCCGCCCTCGACGGCCAGTTGCTCGATGGCCCGCACGACCGGCCGGACCGTTTCCGCGCTGTTGTAGAGCGGGATGACAAAACTGAGCGCGGGGACGGCCATGGTCACGATGAGGCCCAACGAAGAATTTCCCCACAAACCCTGTCAACGTCCGCCTCGGTCACCGCCGGATGCACCGGCAGGCAGAGCACCTCGGCGCAGGCCCGCTCGGTCTCGGGCAGGTGGCAGGACGGGCGGGCATAGGCCGGCTGGTGATGGACAGGGACGGGATACAGCACGCCGCAGTGGATCCCGCGTTCCGCCAGGCGGGTGCGCAATGCCTCGCGTTGCGGCGTACGGACAGTGAACTGGTGCCAGACCGGCCCGGCGCCGGGCGCCACGGCGGGCAGGCGTAGCGAGGCCGGCGCCAGCAACTGCAGATAGCGGGCGGCCCGGCTTCGTCGCACCGCGTTCTCCGCGTCCAAATGCTTCAGTTTCACCCGCAGCACCGCCGCCTGCAGTTCGTCGAGCCGGCTGTTGCGGCCGGGAATCTCGCTCACGTACCGTTGGCGCCAGCCATACTGCCGCAGCATCCGGATCTTTTCCGCCACCGCCGCGTCGCGCGTGAAGACCGCGCCGCCGTCGCCCAGCGCCCCGACATTCTTGGTTGGGTAAAAACTGTACGCCGCGGCGTCGCCCCAGGTGCCCGCCTGGCGGCCGGCGATCACCGCACCATGCGATTGGGCACAGTCCTCGACCACCTTCGCGCCGTGCCGGCCCGCACTCTCGACGATGGCCGGCATGGCCGCCGGCTGGCCGTAAAGATGCACCGGCACTACGGCTTTGACGCGCCCGCCTTCCTCGGCCAGCACAGCCTCAAGCGCCGACACGGACATGAGCATCGTGTCCGCCTCGATCTCCACGAATACCGGACGGGCACCGATCTGCTCGATCGCCGCCACCGTGGCCGTCACTGTGTTGGCCACCGTGGCGACCGCATCGCCCGCACCCACGCCAACCCCGCGCAGGGCGAGTTCCAACGCCTCCGTGCCGTTGGCCACGCCGATGACCAGGCCATTCCCATGGTAGTCGGCAAACTCACGCTCAAAGGCCTCCACTTCCGGGCCCAGGATGTAGTGGCCGCTGGCCAGCACCCGGTCGATCGCCGCGCGGATTTCATCCGCGTGGGCGAGATAACCGGCCTTGGGATCGGCTGAAAATAGGGATTTAGACATAGTGCCTCAGTTCAGCGCGATAATAGGCCAGGGTCCGCGCCAGCATGGTCCGGAGAGCCGTGCGCGGCCGCCAGCCCAGCTTCCGGCCGATACGGCGGTCATCCGCATAAAAATCCCCGATGTCGATTTTCTGCCGGTCGGCGGGAAATGAGCGGACGGCGAAGCTCCCGCCGCCATTGAGCTCGACCAGGAGTTCCGCGAGGTGGCTCAGCGTGACCGGCGGCGGGCCGCCCAGGTTGAATACCTCGCCGACGGCCTCCGGTCGGGCCGCCGCCAGGAGGAAAGCCTCCACCGCGTCGTCCACATACGTGAAATCCCGTCGCTGTTCCCCGCCCCAGACCTCAAACGGCTTTCCCTCTACGAGGCAGCGGATCCAGACGCCCACGAAGGTCTGCCGGGCATCCTTCACGCGCATGCGCGGTCCGATCGTGTTGGTCAGCCGCAATGCGGTCGCCTGCAGGCCGTACACCCGGGAATATAGCAGATGAAAGGACTCGCCCGCGATCTTGTTGATGCCGTTCACATCCACCGGCCGGAGCGGGTGCAACTCGTCGACCGGCAGATAGTCCGGTCGGCCATAAATCTGGCGGGTGCTCGCAAAGACGATGCGGATGGCCGGATTATGCCGG
>Ga0316221_1000852_pt1 | contig 35894 bp, 36 predicted proteins | sample TBH18007metaG_FD_206003 | JGI IMG/M metagenome (GOLD analysis project Ga0316221, IMG submission 206003) | Freshwater microbial communities from Trout Bog Lake, Wisconsin, USA - TBH18007 | ecosystem: Environmental > Aquatic > Freshwater > Lake > Hypolimnion/Profundal zone | place: USA: Wisconsin... | reverse complement strand
GCATGGCGAGGCGGAACGGAAATTCAAATTTCTCAAATCCTACAAACCCTGCATGGACGCGCACGATGATTTTCATACTCAGGCTGCCAAGGTTGCCAGGCAAATCATTCTGGGTGAATATGACGCAGCCCGTGCCATGCTCGAAGGTGGCACCCCCTTCAGCAAGGCGCTGGCCAACCTGGGAATCACATTGATCCAGCTTAAAAAAGACGCAAAGATCTGACAGGAAAGCGATCAGGCCATGGCAACTGACTTTATTGACTATGTCGCCGAACTGCTGCTGCCGATGGGTCACATACGCTGCAAACGCATGTTTGGCGGCACCGGCATCTATATCAATGACCTGTTTTGCGCAATCGTCGTCGCTGACACGCTGTATTTCAAAGGCGATGCATTGAATGAAGCCGAATTCAGGGCCGAGGACTGCCCGCAGTTCACCTATCTGAAAGAGGGCGTTGAATTTGCCATGAGGTATTACCAGGTTCCGGAGCAGGCACTGGACAATTCAAATGAAATGTTGCGCTGGGCCAGGCTGGGGCTGGCTGCAGCGTTGCGCAAATCTGCCGGTACCAAATCCAAAGAACGCGCCGGGAAGTCCAGATAAACCCTGACAAAACCGCATAATCCCCCTGCTTTCAGACCCCGCCTCCCATCGTTGACCTCCCGCTTGCCGATTCTCCCTATTGTTTTCACAAAGCTTCATTGCCAAAATCGCACCCGGTAATTTTAAACAGAATTATCAAGGCATGCTGTCAGTCGTCACTCTGTCAGGACAGTATTGGTTGAACTCTCTTTCGAATTCGATGCGTACCGAATTCCCGGGAATAAAATTTAGGAATAGTTAAATGAATGGAATATCCACCAACCCTCCGATCACGATCCTGTCGTTTCGCGTTGAATCCCGCACTGACGCCGTACCGGAAGATTACAACAATGCACTCGCCGAGTGGGCTGGTAACAGTCCTGACCGTCTCAAAATTGCCGAACAAATCAGACAACAGGTCGGTGAAAATGCACAGTCGCTGCACCTGCTGGACATGAATGTCTACGCTGAAGCCCCTCCCCTGCCACCTCTGGTGAATGAAGTCGTTTTGGGATTTACTTCAACCAACATCAACCACATCAAAGGCATCATCACCAAACTGGTCGACCAGGCTCTTGAAAACGTCCCCGATGATTACAGACTCGATATTTATATCGGCTCCGACAATGTCCTGGATAAAACAGAAGTACAAAATCTGATTAGCGACATTTACACCAACCAGTTAGCGACGACACGAAACGATATTTGCTTAAAACCTCTGGAGGAATACGATGCCGGTGCAATTACTTCTGACACATCGGCAGAAACAGTCGCAACGGAAGAAGAACACCTTGATTCATTCGAAGAATTCGACGATGAGTTTGAAGCCAGCTTACCCCACCCTGCGGTCTCAACCAGTGATACCAACCCAACTTCAGCACGCATGGCCGCCAATACGTGAGTTCAACGAATCGAAAAAAACAGGATCTGAACAGGTCCTGTTTTTATTTTGTGCAGCACTATACCCATTTAAAGCGTCGGGTGGCACCGACAAACAGCACCACAGTCCATACCGCAATGATCATAATTGACGGACTTTGACTGGCAAGGCTGGCACCATCATTAAAGACCGAGCGCAGCGCTTTGAGCAAGGGTGTCAATGGCAGCAAATCAGCCGTTTTTTGCAGCCAGGCCGGGGCTGCATCAAGGGAAAAATAGACCCCGGACAGCATCATGAGCGGCATAAACACCAGATTGGCCAGACCATTGCCGGCTTCGACGGTGCGGGCAAAACTGGCCAGCAGATAGCCCATACTGGCAAAACAGGCGGTGCCCAAAAAAATCAACACCAGCAGATCCAGATAACTGCCCTGGTTGTGGATGCCGAAAACCAGCGCGCCGACTGTGATCAGGGCCGCAGCAGAAAACACAACGGTAACCAGACGCACCAGCATCTGGGCCGACAGATAGACCGAGCGTGGCAGCGGCGTGGTCGCCAGGCGTTTGTAAATGCCTTTGACACGCAAATCGACATCCACCATGGCCACGGCAAATACCCCCATCATCAACAGATTGAGTCCGAGCAGACCGGGCAGCAGGAATGCGGCATAGGGCCCGTCATGATGCCCACCCGGGCTTTCCATCTGCAATGGAATGCGCGCAAGTTCACCGGAACCCAACGCGCGCGCCTGCACCATTAAGAATCCCTGCTGCACCAGCGATACGATGGGCATGCCCTGGGCAGCCAGGTAGGAATTCACGCGCAGCGCATAACCATTGCCGACACTTTCCAGCATGACGGGCAATTTGCCGCTTTTCCAGCGCAGTTCAGCCTGCTGCGGCGTGACTGCCTCAACCTGGACATGCAGTTCAGTCAGCGCTGTCTGCATGGCCGCATCGGCAATTGCACCGGGAGCCGACCAGACCAGCCTGGTCTGCTGATCGGCACCGCCGCTGAATACCGTGCCCAGCCCGAGCAGCATCAACACCGGAAAGGCGATCATCCAGAACAGCGCTGCGGGATGTCTCAGATACAGCTTAAGTCCCATTACGAACTGGCTCAGGAATATGTTTGCAATCATGATTGTTATCTCCGTTATTCGCGCAGGCTGCGCCCGGTACGCTGCAAAAACACATCTTCCAGACTGGCGCGGCGTACGTGTAGTTGTTGCATGGGCAGATCAAGCGACTCAACGCCGGACAGTATCGTTTGCAGATCGCGCTTGGGATCCTGCAGTGCGATAATCCAGTACTGATTTTTCACCTCGACCGGCAGGCTACACTGCAGGGAAAACGACGCTGCGTTCGGCGCCATGCCGGCAAATTCCAGTTCGGCATAACTGGGCTGATGCAGACTGGCGATGAGCTCACGCGGCGTGCCCATCTGCAGAATCTGTCCGTGATCCATAATGCCGATCCGATCACACAGTGCTTCGGCTTCATCCATATAGTGTGTAGTCAGGAGAACGGTGCGGCCTTCCTGTTTGAGCAGTCGCACCAGATCCCAGAAACTCTGGCGTGCCTGCGGGTCCAGCCCGGTGGTCGGTTCATCCAGAAATACCAGTTCGGGATCATTCACCAGTGCCAGTCCGAGAGCCAGTCTCTGGCGCTGGCCGCCACTTAATTTGCTCTGGTAAGCCCCGGCCTTTTCTTCCAGCTGCAGCAGTTTGAGCAAATCGGGTACGGAACGGGGATTGGCATAATATTGACTGGCCATGTCCAACACTTCGCGCACCTTGATTTTTTCATCGAGTTGCGTGCTCTGAAACTGCACACCGATACGCTGACGAATTTCCATGCCGTGCACACGCCAGTCCATGCCGAGCAGGTGTATGGTGCCGGCGTCGGGCTGCACCAGCCCTTCCAGCATTTCCAGACTGGTGGTTTTACCTGCGCCATTGGGGCCCAGCAGGCCAAACACTTCACCGCGCTGCACTTGCAGATTCAGACCACGCACGGCATGCACCGTTCCAAAACTTTTCACCAGCCCGTTGACTTCAATCGCCAGAGAGCTCATCAGCTTTTCCCCTGCAAATCAAACGTGCCGCCTTTCAATAGCGCCCGCTGATACGCCGGTCTGGCATGGATGCGTTCCAGAAAGCGTGTCAGATGCACCCGTTCTTTTGATGCAGCGCGTGCCTGTGCGGCTTCCAGCGGAAAACTCATCTGAATATCGGCCGCGCTGAACTGATCTCCGGCAAACCAGCCGGAACGCGCGAGCTCGGCGTCGATGAAATCCAGATGATTTTTTATATTCGGATCCAGATAACCCTGCTTCACTTTGTCCACGATGCCTTTGGCCACCGGCTTGACAAAAAAAGGCATGGGCGCAGTTTCGATACGTCGGAAAATCAGTGTCATTACCATCAGCGGCATGATCGACCCTTCCGCATAATGCAGCCAGTAAGTAAACTGACGCGCTGCCTGGCTGCGCCGTGCCGGTCGCAATTGATCATTGCCGTACGTGTCGAGAATATATTCAATAATGGCGCCGGTTTCAGCAACCGTGATATCACCATCAGTGATAACCGGAGATTTGCCAAGCGCATGAACCGCCTTCAATTCGGGCGGTGCCAGCATGGTTTTCAGATCGCGCTGATAGTGAACAATGTCGTACTCAAGCTCCAGCTCTTCCAGCAGCCACAACACACGCTGCGAACGGGAATTATTCAGGTGATGAACAGTGATCATTCTTGACCTTTCAATGTAAAAAATAATGCGTCGTGGAATACAACAATTTGATTTAAGCGCGAACGCTTTTGATCTGTGTCAATTACCACATGGCTACTTGAAGATATCATGAAGTCTGTTTAATAGAGAGAGTAAAAATCATGAAAAAGATTGCAATTGCACTTGTGTTGGCTTCTACCGGTTTCGCAACAACAACCGTAATGGCACAGGAAACTCCATGGCTGGTTCGTGCACGTGCCGTAGACGTTATACCTGCAAACAGTTCGGATCCAATCACCGCGCTGTCCCTTCCATCGGATGCCGTTTCGATTGCTAAAAAAGTGATTCCTGAAGTTGACTTCACTTATTTCGTTACACCGAACTGGTCAGCAGAACTGGTCCTGACTTACCCACAAAAAATGGATGTTTCCGTTGCGCCGGTCGGTGCCATTGGTTCAGTCAAAGTACTGCCACCCACACTGACAGCACAGTACCATTTCCTGCCCGCTTCCGATTTCAATCCGTACCTGGGTGTTGGTATCAACTACACCAACTTTTCCAACATCGATCTGAAAGCAGCCGGTATTCCACTCAATCTCAACAGCAGCAGCTGGGGCTATGCAGCGCAGGCCGGTGTCGACTACAAACTGGACAAAAACTGGTCACTGAATCTGGACGTCAAATATGTTGAAATGCGCAATGCTGTTTATGGCGCCGGTCAAACTCTGACCCATATTCAAATCAATCCAATGCTGGTTGGTGCTGGTGTCGGATATCGCTTCTGACAGATGCTGTAAATCGCACTGCAGCCACTGCAGTGCGCTGCAATTCAAAAGAGTTGCATTATAGCTGATGCAACTCTTTTGCCATTTTTTTGTAGGAATATTCCTACTATCCCTTCCCATTTCCCACAGATCGATTCAGCCATCGCTGATTTCTTTTGCAATTCGGTTCGGTGATACTTCAGTCCATGCCGCAACCACAACAATAATTTATGAACGTTTGCCTAGTTGAAGATTCCCTGCCGATTCAGGACCGCCTCAAACGCATGATTGAGCAGTTGCCGCGGATGCGAATCACAGGTCTGGCAGGCAGCATCAAAATTGCAGAGCAGCTGTTGTTGCAGCAACCAGATTCAGAAATACAGGCGGTTGTTCTGGACTCACAATTGCCAGATGGAAATAGTTTGGAATTATTAAAAAAAATTAAACACCAGAAACCAGAAATCAAAGTCGTTGTTTTCAGTAATCACACAACCGAAGAAAGTCGCCTTTTGGCCCAACGTGCCGGAGCAGACAGTTTTTTGGATAAATCGACTGATTGTGAATTACTCGTACAGCTTTTGCAGAATTGGCAGCACAATTTTTTTGAATCCACTACCAGAAAGTGAGAAGCTCATGTTACAAGAATCCGTCATGAACCATACTGAATCCACAATCCACCACAGCTCGGACGTTCCTGCCAGTGCTGCCTGGAACAACCAGAATAAATTATGGTCAACACTGGCTGAAGTCGGCGAGTTTCTGCATACGTCGGCACCGGACGCCATGCTGCGTGACAAATCACTGTTCCAACATCTGCACTTCAAAGCCGGTCAGCGCATTCACGCTCTGGGTCAAAATTTTGATTCTCTGTATCTGGTCAATTCCGGATTTCTCAAAACCGTGCTGTTCGATGAAGGTGGCAATGAACAGGTTCTGAACTTCCCGATGAAAGGTGATGTACTGGGCATGGACAGTATCCATACCACCCAATACACTTCTGAAGCGATTGCCCTTTCCGATTGCGACATCATTCTTCTGCCCTTCAAAACCCTGGTTGGTTTAAGCCGCAACCACGAACAACTTGAACAGGCGATCTTTGTACTGATGAGCCGGGAACTGGCACGTCAGCAGCAACGTCTTTCCATGCACGGCACCTCGAGCGCCGAAGCACGTGTGGCCAAATTTCTGCTGTCCCTGTCCGAACGGTTTTTTGCTCTGGGCTATTCAAAATCCACGTTCAATCTGCGCATGACCCGCAATGACATCGGCAGCTATCTGGGTCTGACGCTCGAAACAGTCAGCCGCACTTTGTCAGCCCTGAATGAACTGGGCATTATTTCAGTCAGTCAGCGTCATATTACGATCAATGACGCCAGCACTCTGCAGACTCTGCGCAAACTGCCGTCCAACAAATTGAAATCCAAACTGACCGAGTGCTTTCAGGGGGCGCAAATCTCCACCTGGGGAAAAATTTCAACACTCGCTCCGTCTTTGAGTTGAACAAGCCGGCACGAGCAACAAGTCAGGAGTGCATCATGACCTTCAAAACGATATTGGTCCATGTCGATGATACGAGTCGTACCCCGACCCGTATCAAACTGGCAGCCGAACTGGCTGTCAAAATGGACGCGCACCTGCTGGGCATAGCCGACACAGGCGTTTCACGTTTCATTTATCAGGACGGCAACATCAACGGGGTTGATCCGAGTCTGTTATCTCATCTGGAATATCTGCGCGAGCGTGCCACGCAAAACATTGCCGACTTCAAAATACAGGCAGACCGGCTCGGCGTGCATTCCTTCGAAGGTGATATCACCCAGGATGATGCGTTCGGCGGCATCGGCATGCGCGCGCGCTATTGTGACATGGTAGTGGTCGGGCAGACCAATCCGGAAGAAACGTCTCCGGCTGTCATGGAAGATTTCCCTGAGTACATGGTTCTGAATTCGGGTCGCCCGGTGCTGGTCATCCCTTACGCCGGTGAATTTACCCACATCGGCAAACGACCATTGGTGGCCTGGGACGGCAGCCGCGCTGCAACCCGTGCCATTACCGATGCGATTCCTTTTTTACGCGCCGCTGACATGGTGCAGGTGGCCATCATCAATCCGAAAATGGATCAGCATGGCGAACAGCCTGGTGCAGATCTGGCTGCCTATCTGGCGCGCCACGGCGTGAAGCTGGAAGTATCGGTCAACCGCACCAAACTTGATATTGGCAATGCACTGCTGTCGCTGGCTTCCGATCTGAATACCGATCTGATTGTCATGGGTGGCTATGGCCATTCACGTTTCCGCGAAATGATCATGGGCGGCGCTACCCGGGCTATCCTGGAAAGCATGACGGTACCGATTTTGATGTCGCATTAGCGCCGCGCCGTAGGCTGGGATGGTGTAGCAGGGGTTTCAAGGAGCATTGCTCCTTGCCTGCGGAACGGTGTGCGCCTGCCAGCGCACACTCCTTTAATCCCAGCATCAACGGTTGAAATGCTGGGATTGCATCCCAGCCTACGGAGTCAAAAAGCGACAAATACAGCATGCCGGTTTGAATCCAGACCGGTATGCTGCTTTTCATATAGAATCCGGTATCTTCATTACCGGCTGCTTCCCATGCTCATTCCCAGACAGTTAATCATTGCGCGACGCACGGTAGTCGCATTTCTGCTGTTTTTATTGTTGGCGATGACGTTTTATCCCCAGCAACTCAACATCAGCGAATTACAGATTGCCCCGCTGCGCATACTGATCGATCTGATCTGTGTCGTCCTGTTTTTTTCCATCTTCATCGTCAGCTGGCACGGCTATGAAATTCATCGCCATTCACGCTCCGTCATCCTTGCCATCGGCTTTCTGTGTGCGGCGGTGTTCAACTTTTTCAGTATCGTCAGCGAAACCAGCAGCGCGCACTATGTATCGCCCGACTATGCGCAGATTACTTTTCTGTTCAGCATGTTATGGCGCATCACAACCGCATTTATTCTGATTTTTATTGCCGTGGAATTTATTCCCGAAACACGTCCAAAACGATTCATGGCGCTCGTTTTGAAAGCGGGACTGATTCTGCTGGCCTTGTGCAGCGTGCTGACTTTTTTTTATTTTCGGCAGATTCCGGCGCTGCAGGTACCGGGCAGCTGGTCGTATCAGGTTAAAAATCTGACCGAGATCATGATCATCGGGTTGCTGGCGCTGGCCGGCACCATTTTTTATCTGACCACCATACACGACTCGGAACCGGACGATCTGTCCGAGAAATCTTTTTTATTTGCCGCCTGCGCCCTGCTGGCCATGTCGGAATTCTGTTTTTCGGACCTGTTTGTTCATGACGCCCTGTTCCGCCTGCTGGGGCAGCTGTTTCAGTTTATCGGTGCCATCGGCGTCTACTTCAGTCTGGTGACCATCAATCTGTCCAGACCGTTCGCCCAGCTGGCACACGCCAAGCAGGAATTGCAGAAAAGCAGTAACCGCCTCAACGGCATTATCCAGACCGCGACTGACGGCATCATCACCATCGACTCGGATCATAAAATCATCATGGTCAACAGTGCCGCCGAAAATTATTTTGGCTATGACAATCAGGAGCTGCTGGGAAAACATCTGGATGAGGTCATACCGACGCGGCATCGCCACGGTCACAGCCAGCGTGTCAATGCGTTCGGAAAAACGGGAAAATCAATCCGCCAGATGGGTGCAGAAAGCGCCGACTTTTCGGTAACCGGTCTGAAGAAAAACGGCGCAGAGTTTCCGATAGAAGCCTCCATTTCCAGCCTGATGGAAGGCGATCAGCGTTTGTTTACCGTCATTTTCAGGGATATCAATGACCGGAAAATCGCCAAAGAAAAAATGGAACAGTATCATCAGCAACTCAGCGATCTGTCGCAGTCACTGCAGACGGTGCGGGAAGAAGAACGCAAACACATCGCGCGCGAACTGCACGACGATCTGGGGCAACTGCTGGCCGCCCTGCGCATGGATTTTTCCGTGCTGGAAAAAAAGCAGCCGGACAATGATGCCATCCGACCGATATTGCACAGCATCGACACACTGATACTGAATGCAATCGCCACACTGCGCCGCATTGCCACCGACCTGCGCCCGCGCGCGCTGGACGAAGGCGGACTGTTTTTTGCACTGCAGTCACTGCAAAAGGATTTCAGACACCGCCACAAGATCGAATGCAATCTGCAGGCCAGGGAAGATGAACTGATTCTGGACGACAGCATCAGCACCATGGTATATCGGGTGATTCAGGAGTCGCTCACCAATGTCGTGCGTCATGCCAATGCAACCCAGGTCGATATTGAATTATCCAGAACCGACAATACGCTGACCTTCAGGATCAGGGATAACGGGCGCGGCATCAATCAACAGGATTTTGCCAAACGCCAGTCATTCGGTTTGGTCGGCATGCGCGAACGGGTGCGGGCCCTGCACGGTGAACTGCATATCAGCGGCGACCAGACACAGGGTACCAGTATCGAAGTTATTATTCCGGTGCGCTGACATTCCGGGCAACCGTTTCTGTTCAGTCTCATTTCGTTGAGTTACTATAACGCACCCGCACAAACCAAGGAGTCCATCATGCGCAGCCTCGTTTATCTGTTGACTGTTCCCGCCCTGCTGTGGGGCCTTGCTGCCTGCCACAAGCCGGATGACAATAAAGTGGAAGAAAAGCCTGCCTTTGATCTGGTGCCACAGCGCGAGCAGCTGCAAAAAGCCAAAGATCTCGAGAAAAAAATGCAACAGGATGCGGAAGAGCAGCGTCGCGTCATCGAACTGCAGACCAAATAACCGATGCGCCATCACTTCAACCGTGCCCTGTTCCTGCAATTCATGCGCTTTGCCGCGGTCGGCCTGTCCGGTACCGCCGTACAGTATCTGACTCTTTGGACAGGCTGCGACCACTTTGCGGTACTGTCAGCGCAAAGCGCGTCGGCACTGGGCTATATGCTGGGCTCGGTGGTGAATTATGTACTGAATTATTTTCTGACATTTGGCAGCAGCAAATCGCATACCGAAGCTGCCACCAAATATTTTTCGATTCTGGCAGTCGGCTGGACGATCAACTATGGACTGATGGGTTACCTGCCAGCGCATTTGGGGTGGAACCACTGGGTGGCGCAGTTATTGAGCACCGGTGTAGTCCTGATTTGGAATTTTTCGGGGAGTAAATGGTGGGCGTTTAAACATTGAATTTTACCGAACTGAAGCTCGGGCTTGGCGCGATGGTCAATTTTGCCTGACGAGGCGGTCGCCAGCAGCATAGTTATACACCTAAAAGTATTGGGATTGCTGGTCGGGCTACCCCCGACCAGCAATCTAAAAAAGATAAAGCGTATCTACCATGGTGCCATGGTATCGAGCCAAACATACTTCAATAAACGCTCATCCCGTCATCAACAGTAACGATGGCACCATTCATGAACCGCGCGTCCTCACCGGCCAGCAGCAGCAACAGACCGTCCAGGTCTTCAGGCTGGCCCAGCCGGTTGCGCGGCAGCGAGGCGATCAGTTTTTTGCCGTCATCGGTTTCAAAAAAACTCTGATTGATTTCGGTGGATATATAGCCAGGACAGATGGCATTGACGTTAATGCCATATTTACCCCATTCCAGCGCCATGGCTTTGGTCATCTGGATCACGCCGGCCTTGCTGGTGCAATAGGTGCCGAGCTGAGAAATGACGCGCATGCCGGCCACCGAAGCGATGTTGACAATTCTGTGCTGTTTTTTGGGATCGCCCTTGGAACGCGCCACCATGCGCTTGGCCGCTTCCTGGGCTACAAAAAATGCGCCACGCAGATTGGTATCCATGACGTAGGCATAATCATCCGGCGTGACGTCGAGCAAACGCTTGAGATTGGATACGCCGGCATTGTTGATCAGGATATCGATCGGTCCGGCTTCGGTTTCAGCATGGGCAATCGCCGATTTGATGCTGGCGTAATCCGTGACATCGAGTTCCACCATGTGCGCAGCACCGCCATCGGCTTCAATTTCGGCCCGCAGTTCTTTCAACCGGTCAATGCGACGCGCTGCCAGCACCACCTGAGCACCGGCCTGCGCCAGCACTTTGGCAAAACGCGCACCAAGTCCACTCGAAGCACCGGTAACGAGTGCGATTTTTCCTTCAAAATTGACTTCTATTCCCATTGCAAAACTCCTCCAATAACGGACATGCGTTGTCCTCTGATCAGCAAATTGGCAACATGATGCCATACTTGTTGCAAATAATAGGGAATAAATTGATGTTAGACAGAGTGATCTAATGCATATTCCAGGAAGCGATGAGATAATTCGTCAGTTCAAAATAGCACGACCGTATTTTTCATCCATAACCAAATAGAGATCTCCATCATGAGTACAAATTTCCTGGAACAGTATGGCCCGCGTGACACCATGGAGTACGATGTCGTCATTGTCGGCGGCGGCCCGGCCGGATTGTCGGCGGCCATCCGGTTGAAGCAACTGGCCAGCGAACAAAACAAGGAAGTATCTGTTTGCATACTGGAGAAAGGCGGAGAGCTCGGCGCCCATATTTTATCCGGTGCAGTAATGGACCCCATCGCCCTGACTGAACTGTTCCCGAACTGGAAAGAACTGGGCGCACCGCTGCATACCCCGGTCAGCGAAGACCGCTTTCTGGTGCTGACTGAAAAAGGTTCTGTCAAAACCCCGAACTGGATGCTGCCGGACTGTTTTCAGAATCACGGCAACTATGTGATCTCGCTGGCCAACGTGGTGCGCTGGCTGGGTCAGCAGGCCGAAGCACTCGGCGTGGAAATTTTTCCCGGCTTTGCAGCGGCCGAAATTCTGTATCACGACAATGGTGCCGTCAAAGGTGTTGCCACCGGCAACATGGGTGTGACACACGATGGTGCTGCCGGCCCCAACTTTGCGCTCGGCATGGAACTGCACGCCAAATACACGCTGTTTGCCGAAGGGGCACGCGGTCATCTGGGCAAACAGTTAATGCAAAAGTTTGATCTGAATGCCGGCAGCGATCCGCAGGTGTATGGTATCGGGATCAAGGAATTATGGGAAATCGCGCCAGAAAAACACCAGCCCGGACTGGTCGTGCACACCGCCGGCTGGCCGCTGGAATCAGACACGTATGGCGGATCGTTCCTGTACCATCTGGAAAACAATCAGGTGGCCGTCGGACTGGTGGTCGGTTTGAGTTATGCCAATCCATATCTGTCACCCTACGAAGAATTTCAACGCTATAAAACCCATCCGGCAATCCGTGGTTTTTTTGAAGGCGGCAAACGAATTTCCTATGGCGCGCGTGCCATCACGGCCGGCGGTATTCAATCCCTGCCCAAACTGACTTTCCCGGGTGGCGCACTGATCGGCTGTGAAGCCGGATTTTTGAACATGAGCCGCATCAAGGGCTCGCACACGGCCATGAAGAGCGGCATGCTGGTCGCCGAAGCCCTTATCACAGCACTGGCCACAGAGCGCAGCGCCGATGAGCTCTCAGCCTATCCGGCCGCAGTCAGGGATTCCTGGCTGCACGCCGAGCTACACAAGGCGCGCAATGTCAAACCATGGCTGGCCAAGGGACTGTATCTGGGTTCACTCATGGTCGGGATTGATCAGAAACTGCTGGGCGGAAAAGCGCCATGGACGCTGCATCATCAGCACTACGACCACGAATGTCTGAAACCTGCCTCGCAATGCCAGCCGATCAATTATCCGAAACCGGATGGCAAACTCACCTTCGACCGTCTGTCTTCGGTGTTTATTTCCAACACCAATCACAGCGAAGATCAGCCCATTCATCTGACGCTGAAAAATGCCTCGGTACCGGTAGCGATCAATCTGGCGAAATATGCCGGCCCGGAAGCGCGTTATTGCCCTGCCGGGGTGTATGAATTCATTAAAACCGACGCGGGACAAGACCGGCTGCAGATCAACGCGCAAAACTGCGTGCACTGCAAAACCTGTGATATCAAGGATCCAACCCAGAACATCGTGTGGGTCACACCTGAAGGTGGTGGCGGGCCGAATTATCCGAATATGTGATTTTTCGGGTTACATCGCATGGGCAGTCTGGGATCAGCGCAGCATGCTCAGCAGCGACAGCTGTGAGGTGGAAGAAAACGCCTCCTGCGCTGCCTTGTACGTCGTTTGCTCCAGAGCCAGCTGGCTGGCGGCCTGGGCCAGATTGGTATCTTCCAGATTGCTGATATTGGTGGTGAACGCCAACCCCAGCGTCTGCCCCACATTATTCAGGGAAGAAATCTGCTGCATTGAATTGCCGAGCTGGTCGCGCACGTCCAGGACATTATTGAGCGAGGCAGAAATGCTGCTGTTGGCCTGGGTCAGGCTGTTGCTCAGATTGGTTTGACCGGCGGCATTGGCAGTACCGGGCCCCGACTTGAGCGCGGTAATGGCATTGGTGAGCACCTGAAATATGTTCTGATTACCCGGCTGCATCGTAAACTGGTCACCGGCGGTCGGCGCCCCATTAATCGTATAGGTCATGCCACCGGCCGTGACAGTCTGCGGGCTGGCAAATGCACTCGACGGCACGACAACGGCGCCGGTACTGGTATCGGTCACACTGTAATTCGTGGCGGGTGTTCCGGTAAAACTGACCTGGTAATTATCGCCTGTCACCAATGCGGGGTTGGTGACTGTACCGTTCGACATGGTGGCAGCCGATGTATTGCCGGTACCCGGTGTACTGAAATAGGCATTCGGTGACACCTGAATATTGCCAAATATAGTGCTGCCAACGACGGTCACCGGTATTTGCTGCGCGGTGTCAATCTGGCTCATCTGCGTTTCCTGATTGCCGTTATACGATGCCCCATTGCTGGTGGCCGTATAGGGCATGGTGCCGACTGTGGAACCGGAAAACATATAGTTGCCATTGGAATCGGTTGAATTGGCCAGTGTCATCAACTGGTTCATCGTGCCTTGCAGTTGCGTGGCAATGTTGGACCGGTCGGCAGAATTCAACGAACCGCTGTTGGCCTGCACAATCTGGGTTTCCAGACTTTGCATCAAATTGGTCACGCCGGATAAAATACTGTCAGACGTACTGAGCGAATTATTTGCGTTGCTGCGGTTCACGCCGAACTGCGTGTTGATGGAACTGCCCTGCTGGGCCACCAGGACCTCGGCCGATGCGGTCGGGTTCACCGAAGGTGACGTCAGCGCATTACCGGAACTGATTTCATTGGTGGACTGGGCAATCGCCGACTGCATGTTATTGAAATTTGCTACTGCGTCCTGATAAACGCTCGCGGTGCTGATACGCATGATTTCACCTGAAAATTAAAGACTACGATGTTCCATCCAGACTCAATACCGTCGAGAAGTTTTGGCTGGCTACCGAAATCAGTTTGCCGCATGCTTCATAAACCTGCTGGTACTGCAATAAATTCACTGTTTCCTGATCCAGATTGACGCCCGATATGGACTGCTGCTGTTTGGTCGCCGCAGTGAGCAAACTGGTTTCCGTCGCACCGGTCGTATTGACCTGACTGGTGGTGTTACCCACGGCATTCACCAGCTGCGCATAAACCCCCTGGAAATTCGCGGTGCCATTGTTCATGGTGTTCTGGGTCAGCAGCGCATTCATCAACAGCACATTGCGGTTGTCGCCGGTTGCATTGGTATTGGCACCGACCGTAAACGTATCCCCTGTGGCCGGTGTGCCGGACAGACTGAATGTCATGTTATTGAAGCTGATGCTCATCCCTGCCGTGTAGGGAACTGCACCTGCAGGCGCTGCGATCGCGGTTGTCACCCCGTTGACCGTGGTACTGACTGCGGCAGCGGCAGGAAAGCCGCTGATGGTTGCTGGTGGTCCGGCGGCAAAGGTCAGCGTCGTTGAAGGTGTGGCGTCGGCAAGTACAAAGCCGGCAGACACGGAGCCCGGTGTCATCACCCCGGTACCGGTATTGGTAGTAGCGATACTGGTCGCAATCGGCGCTGCACTGGCAATCTGGGTCGGGTCGGTGGTTGTCAGACCAAAGCCGGACGCGCCGGGAGTCGTTAACGTCGCAGTCAGCTGACCGGTGCCGGTGTTGGCGGTATTGGTGTTGACCACCGGAGCGGCAATGGTAAACAGTGCTGCACCGAGCGTGCCTTGCACAGTCTGTCCCTGCGCGTTCTGCGCATTGAGCGCCGAGCCAAGCACAATGGCAATCTGTCCCAGCGAATTTTGGATTGGTGACAGCGAATTGGTGCGAAACGCAAAAGTACCACCCAGCGTACCGCCCGGCAGGTCGGCTTCATTGATGGGCTGGGTTACGCCATTATTGGTATATGCCACTTCCAGATTGTTCGGGTTGCTCGCCGATGTGACGGTTGTCAGTGAATTGGCAACGGAGCCCATCACCAGAGGCTGCCCATTGCCGATGAAAATATTATCCATATTCCCTTCAGGAACCACTGTAACCTGGGTTTCCTGACTCAACTGGTTGATCAGCTGATCGCGCTGATCCAACAGAGAATTGGGTGGCTGGTTGTTGGCCACGGCATAACCTATCTGTATCGCCTGATTCACAGCAGCCAGTTGCTGGGCATCGGTATTGATCGAAGTGACTTCGGAGCTGATCTGCGAATTGGCGGTCGTGCCGGCCTGATTCACCTGCGTCTGCAACGACTGGAACTGTGCAACCAGCGTCTGCGCGGAAGACATGGCTGTCTGCATGGATGCGACACTGGCTGGATTGCTCGACAGATTTTGCAGTGAGGAGAAAAAAGATTGCAGCACCGGCGACAGGCCTGCGCTCGGATCGGCAACCAGGTTATCCAGCGGCGTGATCAGATTCGAGTACGCCGTAAACTGACTTGAAGCCGACTGGGTCGAATTGATCTGACTTGAAAGCAACTGGTTATATTCACGCACTACCGTACTGACCTGGGTGCCTTCACCGACATAGCCGAAATTGTAACCCTGCGCCGGAGCCTGCACCTGTTGGGCAACTTCCTCGCTGTAACCTGGGGTGCTGGCGTTGGTGATATTTTGACCAGTCGTGGCGATGCCAATCTGCGCTGCCTGCAGACCGCTGGACCCAATATTTAACACATCAACTGGCATGTCAAACTCACTTAAACGTTCTTTTAACGGCACTCTGAATTCTTATCGACCGAATTTCAAAAAACTTGAATCGGAAGGATTTCAGGTGGATGTAGTTTTAATCACACTCATTAATTTTTTTGCATAATCCGGATCAGTTGCATAACCGGCTTTCTGCAACCCTTGGGCGAAGCCGTACGCATCCTTGGCATTCGCCAGCACATTTTTATAACGCTGATTGCCCTGCAACAGTTTTGCATAATCATTAAAGGACTGATCGTAATTATCGTAGGCGCGGAATTTTTCCAGCTTTTTGGTCGGCACACCATTGACATATTCGGTAGTGACGGCGCTGACTGTTTTGCCGGTCCAGTCGCTGCCGGCCTTGATACCGAACAGGTTATGACTGGGCGCACCGTTGGCTGCCGAAATCTGATGCTGCCCCCAACCCGTTTCCAGTGCCGCCTGACCCATCATGAAATTGGCGGGTATGCCGGTGGCATCACTGGCAGCCTGTGCACAGCAGCTTAATTTCTGCTGGAAGGCCTGCACCTGGGCCTGCGATCTGGTTAAATTGGGTGAAGCCGCTTTGAGGACCTGAGCATGCTGGGTGATCGGATTGACCGCGGCTGCCGTTGGTGATGCAGCCGCACCGGTATTTTTAACCGGCATCTGAATTCCTGCGTTGACCATCATCTGTTTGGCCAGCATGTCCGACAAACCGATGCCACGCGAGGCAATTTTCTGACTGATCTGATCGTCGAGCATCGATGTAAACATCTTGCCCTGTTCACTGTCCATCGGGCCATCCGATGGCATGGCCTTGCGCATGCTTTTCATCATCATGCTGACGAACAACGCTTCAAACTGCTTGGCGGTTTCCTTGATCGCAGCCGGCGTATTCTTGGTCGTGGCATTCTTGAGCTCGCTCAGGCTGTTGGCATCAACCGCCAGCTTGTCGGTCGACGAAAGCATGGACGACGAGATCGCACTTGATGAGATCGAATTGGTCACGGCCGGTCCTAAATGATTTCCAGCTCGGCGCGCAAGGCGCCGGATGCTTTCATGGCCTGCAGGATAGCCAGCAGATCCTGCGGTGAAGCACCGATTGAATTCAACGCCTTCACCACTTCGGCAAGATTGACACCGGCTTTCACCAGCACCACCAGACCAGGTTCTTTTTTGATTTCAATTTCAGCCTTGTCTGTCACTTCCGTTTTACCGCCGGATAATGCATTGGGTTGACTCACGCTGGGCGTATTGGTAATGATGACCTGCAGATTGCCGTGCGATACGGCGCAGGCATCCAGCGTTACTGCCTGATTCATGACGATCGATCCGGTACGGGCATTCAGTATGACTTTGGCGGCCATCTGGGCTGGACTGACATCAAGGCTTTCCAGATCACCGATAAACGACACGCGGGAATCGGTATCGACCGGTGCCCGCACCTTGATCACACGCCCATCCAGAGCCACCGCAGTTTCAGCACCAAAACGCTGATTCAATGCCATCACGACGCGTGAGGCCGTGGAAAAATCCGCCGTATTCAGTTCGAGATGAATATGTTCGCCGGTACCCAGAGTGGTTGCAACCGCTCTTTCAATCGTCGCTCCACCGGATATGCGCCCGACGCTGAGATGATTGATCTGCGCCTTGCTGCCGGCGGCTGCAGCACCAACACCACCGACCAATATGTTTCCCTGTGCCATGGCATACACCTGATTGTCCGCACCTTTGAGTGGTGTCAAGAGCAACGTGCCGCCACTTAAACTTTTGGCGTTACCCATCGAGGAAACCGTCACGTCCATCAACTGACCGGGCTGACCAAATGCCGGCAGCGTTGCAGTGACCATCACTGCGGCAATATTTTTTAACTGCAGACTGGTGCCGGGCGGAATCGCAACACCGAGCTGCTGCATCATGCTGATAATACTTTGCACCGTAAACGGCGTCTGTGTGGTCTGATCGCCGCTGCCATCCAGACCGGCTACCAGACCATATCCGATTAACTGATTCTCGCGAACGCCGCGGATGCTGGCCAAATCCTTGATGCGTTCTGCACAGGCCTGGCCACTGATCGCAATCAGCAGAGTGATAATCCAGAATTTGGCGGTAATTTTCATTGCATCTCTCATTGCTGGCCGATTACATCGGAATAAAACTCAGGAAAAACCGATCCAGAATCGACATCATTTCGGACCCATCCAGATGGGCATTGGTGCGATATTCAAATTTGGCGTCAGCGACCTGGACGGATGAAACCGTATTTCCGGCAACAATGCTCGACGGGGTCACTACACCGGAAAAACGCACGTATTCGGTATCACGGTCAAAAGCCAGTTTCTTTTCGCCACTCACCCTGAAATTACCATTCGGTAAAACTTCAGTGATGGTTACCGTAATCGTGCCGTTAAAGGTATTGGCAAAATTGTCGCCGCCTTTTTCAGTCAGACTGTTGGCCGTTGCGGTGCCCAGTGTTAATTTGCTGGTTTTGGCAGCCGTCGCGCCAAACAGATTGGGCGTGGCATAACTGGTTGCCGAGGTCTTGCTGGTTGCATTGCCAGTCGTCGTGGAGCTGTTGGTGTTTTCTACAATCGTGATGATCAGGGTGTCGCCGACCATGCGGGCCCGCACATCCTCAAACAGGGGCCGGTAGGCAGCGGACTGATAGATGGCGCCGGGATTGGCTTTGTCACGCGGTGGCTCCGGCAATGGCCGCGACGACATCGGCTGATCAATAATCGGTTTTGGGGTGATGGCACAGCCAGCCAATGCACTGAATGCAGCACTGAGCACGAACACTGTCAATGCAGAAATCGGTGCGTTCTTGCGTTGGGTCTGCTGCTTCATACCATCACCTTTATTCATACGAACTTAATCATCAACCCTGCGCCATCGTGACCAGACGCTGTAACATCTGATTCGATGTAGTGATGGCCTGAGAATTCATCTCATAGGCACGCTGGGTCTGGATCATATTCACCAGCTCGGTGGCCACATTGACGTTGGAACCTTCCACATAATTCTGCATCAGCGTTCCCGAGCCGTTCAGGCCAGGCACGGTCGTGTTGGCGTTGCCGGACGAACCGGTTTCCAGATACAGATTCTCGCCGATCGAATCCAGACCGGCCGGATTGACAAACGTGGCCAGTTGCAGCGCGCCGATCTGCACCGGCAATTGGGAGGCCGGCTGGGTAATGGAGACCACACCATCACTGCCTATGGTCAGTGAGGTTGCCGTGGCAGGAATCGTCAGGGCCGGTTGTATCGGATAGCCGCTGGCAGTCACCAGTTGCCCCTGTGAGTCGAGCTGAAAAGAACCATCTCGCGTATAGGCAGTGCTGCCATCGGGCATGAGGACCTGAAAGAAACCGTTGCCATTGATCGCCACATCCTTGGAATTGCCCGTCATCTGAGGACTGCCCTGGGTAAAGATCCGCTCAGTGGCAATCGGACGGGTACCCAGTCCGACCTGCATCCCGCTCGGAATCTGATTCTGCTGGGTACTTTGTGCACCCGGCTGACGGATGGTCTGATACATCAGATCTTCAAACACGGTACGGGTACTTTTGAAGGCCGTGGTACTGACGTTGGCCAGATTATTCGCAATCACATCCATCTCTGTCTGCTGCGCATCCATCCCCGTCTTGGCTGTCCACAATGAGCGTATCATCTTTATTCTCCTAACCAGTTCAAATCATATTGTTTCAGGACAGACTTAAAATTGTGCTTGCCTTGGCATCACTGGTCTGTGCATTGGTTAACATCTGCATGTGTATATCAAACTGCCGCGCCAGCGTAATCATCGTCACCAGCGATTCAACCGAATTCACATTACTGCTTTCTATCGAACCACTCACGAGTGCCACGTTCGGATCGGCATCCGGCTGCGAACCGTCTTTGGTGCGAAACAACCCGTCATCACTGCGTACCAGCGTATTCTCCGGCGGATTGACCAGTTTCAATCTGCCGATCAGCGTGCTGTTTGCCACATTATTCCCAACCGGGATGGTGGCAACCGTGCCATCCTTGGCAATCGTGACGGTCACATCGGGGGGAATGGTGATATCGCCGCCCTCGCCCACCACGTTCAGACCGCGCGGTATCTGCAACACGCCGTTCTCATCGGTTTTCAGGCTGCCGGCCCGGGTATAGGCTTCCTTGCCATCTTTGCCCTGCACCACCAGCCAGCCACTGCCCTGCACCGCGACGTCCAGTGCGCGGCCGGTTTCATGGGTGACACCCGGCGTAAAATCGGCACCGGTTGTCGCATTCACCACAAACGTCTGCACCGGCAGATCGGTACTGATTTTCGGCACGGCCCGAAATGAATCCATCTGCGCCTTGAAGCCGTCGGTGCTGATGTTGGCCAGGTTGTGCGTGACGGTATCCATCTGGGCCAGCGTATGCTTGCCGCTGGTCATCGAGGTATAAATCAGTTTATCCATGACGCGCTCTCAATGTGGCCTGGCCAGATCAACGTAAGGTGACCAGTGTCTGCATAATCTGATCCTGCGACTTGATGGTCTGGGCATTGGCCTGATAATTCTGCTGGGCGGTAATCATGTTGACCAGCTCCGAGGTCAGGTCGGTTGTGGAATTTTCCACCGCGCTCGACTGCAGCACACCCAGACTGCCGGTACCTGGCGTACCCAGCAGGGCGCTACCCGATGCGGCGGTGGAATACCACTGATTGTTGCCGGCATTGGCCAGACCACCCGGATTGACAAAATTGTCCAGCACCACCTGACCCAGAGTCTGGGTCTGACCGTTGGAATAGGTACCGGTAATAATGCCGCTGGCACCGGCGCTGAACTGCGTCAACTCACCCGAAGCATAGCCATTCTGAACCTGTGAATTGACACCGGAAGTCGTGCCGAATTGCGTGGTTCCGGTATAGGAAATGGCAACGTTCATATTCGCTGCACCGTTGGCCAGCGTGATCGGCACGGCCACACTGAACGGTGGCGCAGTCACAGGCACGGTTTGGGCGGCATCGAGCGTTCCGGCAGTAGAAAAGGCCAGCGTAGCCGATGGTGCAGGCAGGGCCGGACCCACCACATTGCCATCCAGCGTGGCAAAGACGCTCCAGGTATTGTCTGCCGATCCGGGCAGTAACGTCTGTCCGTTATTGACATAATAGGTTTGCAGCGCATGGCTGTTGCCCAGACTGTCGTACACGGTGACTGAGGAAGAATAGGTATAGGTGCTCGGCGAGGTCGGAGAAAATCCCGCATCGGTCAATACTGGCGAGGTGGAATCCAGATTCAGTTCGGTTGCTACGGTAGTCGTAATCTTTGGTGGCAGGTTTGCCGCATTGATCATCAGGTTGGTCGGTGCGCCGGTATTGAGCACGCCACTGGCATTGGCATTGTAACCCTGCAAATTGGAACCGTTCGCCGTCACAATCGCGCCGGTCGCATCCAGATGGAACTGCCCGTTACGGGTGTAACTGGTCGTGCCGTTGGTGCTGAGCTGGAAAAAGCCGTTGCCGTTGATGGCAATATCCAGTGGATTGGTATCCGTGGCAATTGAACCCTGGGTGAATTGCTGGGCTACCGCCGCAGACGAAACACCGATCCCGACCGGCGAGGCGCCGCCACCGCCCAATGAATTGGCATAGACATCGGCAAATTGAATATCTGACGACTTGTAACCAACCGTACTGGCATTGGCAATGTTATTACCGATGACACTTAACTGTTCCGATGAGGCAGCTAAACCACTGAGTCCCTGATCAAAAGACATAATATTTCCCCTGTTCTATTTACACACTACACACAAATCGTTTCACTGCACTCTTGGTTTCAACCGAATTTCGGCTGATCGACATTTCCTACAGAATCTGCTGCACATCCGAAAAATTGACCATGCCCACGTTGGCAACATTCAACTGCGTGCCGGCCGTGGCACTGTTCGACACGGAATTCACCAACCCGACCGTCAAGGCCGTGGCAGTCACCGGTGCACTGCCATTGACGGCCGTCAACGCAAACGTGTACTGACCGTCCGGTGCGGTTGCGCCGCTCGACGTCGTGCCGTCCCAGTTAACGGCCGATGCGCCGGCCGGCATGGCGCCAAGATTCATGGTGTCGACCACGTTGCCGGAGGCATCCTTGATGACAGCCTGTACATTGGTCGCCGCAGACGCCAGATTCGCGCCGAACTGACCAGCGCCCGATGCGAGGGTAACGGCATTGCCTGGCACCACCACACTTTTACCGATCAGGCTCACTGCCTGCAGCGACTGGGACGAATTCAGTGAACTGACCAGACTGTTCAGTGTGGCATTGGTCTGATTGATGCCGGTTACCGTGGACAGCTGCGCCATCTGGGAAGTCACCTGTGCGTTATCCATGGGATTGAGCGGATCCTGATTTTTCATCTGGGTCAGCAGCATCGTCATGAACTGATTCTGCATGGCAGCCACACTGCCTGCGGCAGGAGCAGTCGATGAAGCAGTGGTTGGATTCATGGTATTGAGCAAAGCCTGCGATACCGAATTGATTGTCGTTGCCATTTCAACTCCCGGGTTTAAAAATTCGTTGGTTAAATTCGTTTAAAAATCAGCTAAAAGTCCGCCACCGGCCTGTTCAGGCTGATTACTGACCAATGGTCAGCGCCTTCATCATCATGGTCTTTGCAGCGTTCATCGTATCGACATTGGTCTGATACGAGCGCGAGGCGGAAATCATGTTGACCATTTCATCGACCACATTCACATTCGGCATGGCTACATAGCCATTGGCGTCGGCCAGCGGATGCTGCGGCTTGTAGACCATTTGCGGCGGACCAGGATCATCCACCACCTTTTGCACCATGACACCGGTCGCATTGTCATTACCGACCGGCACCGCCGAGAACACGACCTGCTTGGCCTTGTAGGGCTGACCGTCGGAACTGGTTACGCTGTCGGCATTGGCCAGATTGCTGGCCACCACGTTCAGACGCTGGGACTGGGCGCTCATGGCGGAACCGGATACATTGAAAACATCAAACAGTGACATGATCTAACCTCACCTTGTAGGCTGGGATGAAATCCCGGCTGTTCAACCAATAAAGCCGGGATTTCATCCCAGCCTACCTTAATTCTGCAACACAGCCAGCATGTTATGAATCTGTGCAGTAATGAGCGTCACAGACGCCTCATAACGCACACCGTTGTCGGCAAACTGCATACGTTCCTTGTCAATATCGACATCATTGCCATCAATACTGCCCTGCTGATCATTGCGGAACTGGGTCACACCGACCAAAGGACCGGCAGACTTGCCAATCTGATGCGCACTGGACGTCACTGCCAGTGGCAGCGGTGCCTTGAGCCCCTGTTTGCCCTGCGATACCTGCTGCAGGGCCTGTGAAAAATTGACATCCCGCGCCTTGTAATTGGGCGTGTCGGCATTGGCTATATTAGAAGCCAGCAATTCCTGACGCGCTTCGCGCACCTTTAATGCCGATTCCTGGATGTTCAACAATTCGTTCAGTCCTGATGCCATGATCTGCACTTCCTTTCCATTCCATTCCACTTGCGCAATTTTCTATTGATCATTCTATTCCGGTTAAAGCAGTCTGAATGGGCAATCAGGCCCTGCTTTTGTGTTCTGTTCTCAGTTTTAATATTGGATTGAATCGATAGAATTTGCCGGTATCAACCCAGCAATGGATTTGTCGAAAGTCAGCAATGAAATCGTTAATGAGCACTATGTCAAAGCTTTACCTGTCGAAACGACATGCCATCAGGTTAACTCTGGCGTCTGTCATGTGCTGCCTGTCGTTCGGCGCGGTGGCAACCCAGGTCAGTGATGACAGACAGAACACGCAGGAAGTACGTGACGCAGTCAAACAGTTTCTGTTGCGCGAAGCCACTGGCCTGCCTGGTGCAGTCAGTGTCGAAGTGGGTGCCATTGATCCACGACTGACTCTGGCCCATTGCGCAGCGCTGGAAACGACGCTGCCGGGAGGCAGCCGGCTGTGGGGCAAGGTGAATGTTGCGGTCCACTGCAGCGATCCGGGCCGCTGGGCTATTTATGTCTCTGCCATGGTCAAAGTAACAGGAAAATATTATGTCAGCGCCCGACCGGTCCTGCAGGGTCAGACGCTGTCAGAAGATGACATTGCTGCGGTACAGGGCGATCTGACCAGCATGTCAAATGGTGTCGTGACCGAATTGGCACAGGTTGTCGGTCGCACCTCGACCCTGTCGCTGGGCGCGGGCATACCATTTCGGCAGGACAGCCTGCGTATGCAGCAAGTGGTGATTCAGGGGCAGGTAATACGGTTAATGTCGAATGGAGCGGGTTTTCGGGTGTCCACGGATGGCCAGGCGCTCAACAGTGCCAGTGAAGGTCAGATGGTCAAAGTGAAAATTAATTCGGGGCAGGTGTTGTCCGGCACGGCCAAAGCGGGGGGAATTGTCGAAGTTAACAATTAAAAACAACAATTTACACGGAGAGTAGTTAGATTTAGCATAACAACTCACCATGCCGATTAAAGTTTTTTTGGATTGAGTCGATAAAAAGCCATGATGCCGAAATTCCTAATACACCGAGGTAACCACGATGACCACTATTGACACAAAATCAAGCTCGCCACTGCAACCGGCCGGCTCGCCCCTGACCAAGCCAAATACCGGACCGACCGATGTATCAACGACATCAAACAACGGTACCAGCAGCGCAACGACGTCGACAACCAGTGCAGTGACTTCCAGTTCGGTCACCACCCTGTCGACCATATCGACACAGTTGCAGGCAGCGCAGGCCGCTACCGGCACCGATGCAGTTTTTTCAACCAGCAAGGTTAATGAAATCAAGCTGGCCATTTCCGAAGGACGCTTTCAGGTTAATTCTGCAAAAGTGGCCGACGGATTGCTCGACAGCGTGCATGACCTGCTCGGCTCGCGCCAGCGCAGTTCGACGCAGTAGCTCACGCTGTGGAAAATAATCCACCAATTTAAAGAAAAGCTGAACCTGCCATGAATACATTACTGATCTGCATTCAAAATGAATCTGATGCCATGGCAGCACTGACAGACATATTGCGACTGGAGCAGGCGGCTCTGACTCAGGCACCTTCACTGGAGCTCATGGAAGAGATCAATGCGCTGACCCAGAAAAAAAACAGGCACATAGCCACAATCACGCAGTTGGGCAAGCTGCGTAAAAATGAAATTTCCCGTCTGGGTTTCGCCTTTACCGATACCGCCGCACCGCAATGGCTGCAGGATCAGGCACAAAAAGATTGCTGGGAAAAATTAGTCGGCCATACCCGAAAAGCCAATGAACTCAATCGGGTCAATGGCCTGCTGATTTCCAAACACCTGTTGCGCAACCAGAGCACATTGCAGGTTCTGCGCAAAAATCACCAGGGTTCGTCGACGCCAGCGCTGTATGGTGCCAATGGACAGTCCAAGTCGAGTCGCAGTTTGATGCGTGGGTTTGTGGCTTAGTTAGAACAGTTTTTCACATCAAAACACCTAAATTTTTTTGAATTGCTGGTCGGGGGTAGCCCGACCCCAGGTATGAAAAAAACCACAGAAAGTAAATTTAAGGAAATTGACGATTTAGCTATTCATTTCAAGGCTTCCCCGAACTGATCGGCACCTCAGTCTGCTTATCCGGCAACAACGACAAAATCGTGATCTTGACGCGCCGGTTACTGGCTCGCCCCTCAGCAGTATCATTCGACCCAACCGGCTCCTTGGCCCCCTGCCCAATCGCAGTCAGACGCTCTTCACCGATACCGTTATCCATAAACAGCCGCACCACACTGCCGGCGCGCATGGCCGACAATTCCCAGTTGGAGGGAAACATGGTGCTCTTGATCGGTGCATTGTCGGTATAGCCTTCAACCTGAATTTCATGCGAGTCGCCGGCCAGCACCGAGGCAATGGCCTGCAGCGCCTGGCTGGATTGAGAAGTCAGTTTTGCATCCCCCACAGAAAACAGCACGCTGGCATTGATATCGATCGCAATGCCACGACTGCTTTGGGTTACGCGCACCTTGCCTTCGCGAATCAGCGGAGCCAGAGCGCTTAATATCCCGTGCGCCAGACCGGTCATTTTTTCGCGTTCCTGTTTCATCGGCTCTGTGACTGTGGTCACCGGCTTGCGTCTGATTTCCGACAGCCCCGGTCCGGGCCCATTGCCAACGCCTGTGCCCGGACCGGTGCCGGTACCCGGGCCCAGATTCGGATTGGGTGCTGTGGTGGTGTCGCTGGTTTCCTTGAATTTGCCAAACGCCACCAGGACAGAATTCGACATGACGCGGTATTTGCCGTCATTGATTGTAGACAGCGAATACATCACCACAAAAAAAGCAAATAAAAGCGTGATGAAATCGGCATAGGAAACCAGCCAGCGGTCATGATTGACCACATCTTCCATGTGCCTGCGCGTGCGCCTGTTCCTACTCATAGCTGGTAATCCGTTCTTCGATCACGCGAGAATTTTCACCGGCAGCGATACTGTAAAAAATATCGGCCAGCATTTCTCTTTTCTCCACGTCCCGTCCCAGCTGCTCTTTCAGTTTGTGCGCGACCGGCAGAAATACCAGATTTGCCAGCCCGACACCGTAAATTGTGGCAACAAATGCCACCGCAATCCCGGCGCCCAGTTTGCTGGGTTCGGACAAATTTTCCATGACGTGGATCAGACCCAGCACCGCTCCGAGGATACCGATAGTCGGTGCATAGCCACCGGCCGAATCCCAGACCCGCACTGCAGCGCGCTGATAGACTTCATAGGCTGCAATATCGACTTCCATGATTTCCCGGATCCGCTCGGCTTCCACGCCGTCGATCACCATGCGCAACCCCTTGGCCACAAACGGATCCTTGGTCTGACGCAGATAACGTTCCAGACTGAGTACACCTTCGCGGCGTGCAGTCATATTCCACAACAGCGCGTCACGGGTCAGCTTTTGCCGGTTATCCTGCGGCGTTTTGAACACATTGCGCAACATGCGCACGCTGCGCACAAAAGTGGCCATGCGGCTTTGCACCAGCACCGCGCCCAGCGTGCCGCAAAATACGATCAGGAACGCTGCCGGCTGCAGCAGCGACGATGGATGTGCTCCCTCAACGATCTGCCCGAACAGCAGACCCGAGATTGCCAGTACAAAACCCGCTATGCTTGACCAGTCCACGCCTGCTCTCTTAAAAATGCCCGCAGACGGGCGACCGCCTGGGTATGCAATTGAGAAACCCGTGATTCAGAAACACCCATCACGGCACCGACTTCCTTGAGATTCAATTCCTGTTCGTAGTACAGACCCATCAACAACTTTTCCCGATCCGGCAGCGCATCGATGGCCGCAATCACGGTTGCCCTGAAATCGCCGCGCAGCAGACTTTGCAGCGGATCGCCGGAAGCATCGGTGCAATACCGATCCAGAAAATGTTCCTTGCTTTCCGAATCATGAAAATCTTCGTAGTACACCAATTGGTGGCCGGTGCTTTCGGACAGCGTTTCCTGATATTCAGTCAGTGGAATTTTGAGCTGTTTGGCAACCTCGGTTTCGAGCGGCGGACGGCCCAGACGCTGCTGCAACAGCTGAATCGCTTCTTCAATTTTACGCATGGACTGGCGCACGCCACGCGGCAACCAGTCCGTGTTTCTGAGTTCATCCAGCATCGAACCGCGAATGCGCTGGACGGCATAGGTTTCAAACTGGGCACCATGATCATCTTCGTAGCGGGTGATGGCGTCGAGCAGGCCGATCATGCCGGCCTGGATCAGGTCATCGACTTCCACACTCGGCGGCAGTTTTGCTTTTAACTGAAACGCCAAGCGTTTCACCAGCGGAGCATGGGTACTCAGCAAGTGGTTTTTGTCTGTTTTGCCTGCGGCGTTATACATTAATCTTGAGTTATCTATTATTTAATTGAGCTATGCAAATTCGGACGCGTATCCGTTTGCGGCAATCATGTTTTGAGCCAGTCGTGAAAATGCCATGGCAGCACCGGCACCGGGATAGGCATCCATGACGGACTGACCTGAACGGGTAGCGCGAGCCAGATAATCATCTTGCGGGACATAACCAAAAAAATGAATCGGGACCGACAAAAAATTACCGGCCGCCTGGGACATCGCATCATACACGCGATGTGCTTCAAATTCATTGACTCCTGTGACTAATAATCCATAGGCGCGCCGCCCCAGTCTGGTATGCGCACGTTTTATCAGGCTGTACGCATTTTTGATTGATTCCGGCTGATTGGTTACCTGAATCACGATTTCCCCTTCTTCCAGTGCGCTGGCTTCCAGACGACTGAGCTCACTCAACTCACCATCCACCAGCACAATATCAACACTGTTACCCAAATTTTCAACAACTTTGTTCAGTTTAGTCAAAAGTGAATAATTTGGCGGAATATTTGCAGTACTGTTTTGATAACGACACATGCTGGCCAGTTTAAAGCCCTGTGCAGTCATGAGCGCAGCCTGCGCAAGCGTGCGTTTTTGCAGTGCCACATCGGTCAGCGTTGTATTGATCTGGTGTTCCAGCCAGCGCGCCGTGCTCATACCGCTGGCACGTGCGTCCAGCAATACCACGTCGTTTCCCTGCCGGGCCAGTCCTGCCGAAAGGTTAACTAACGTTGCGTTTTTTTCATCCAGACTCAACGCCGACAAAAAAGTCACAAAACGTGGTCTGGCGCCAAACAGCATGCGCCGCAAACCTTCTGCCTGATCGAAATTAGCCAAGGGACACCTCGCGCAGCGTGGATTGTTTTTGTGCAGCTGCGCCAGCCATGAGCATCGGCAGTTCATCATCAGTGAACTGGAACGCCGGCTGGTCGCGCCTGAATTTGAACGCGTGATCGACCAGATACTGTTTATTGGCCAGATGCAGATCTTCCGGAACGCGCTGACCATTGGCCAGATAGTACATCGTCAGTTTGTGGCGGATGATGGCATCCAGGACCGAACCGATGTGCGCGGCTTCATCCATTTTGGTGATGATGCAGCCGGACAGGCCGGAACCCTGATACGAACGGATGACTTCGGTCAGCGTTTCGCCGTTCGAGGTCGCATTCAGGCACAGCAGTTTATTCACATTGGCGCCCGACAGCATGGCCACCTGTTCCGACACCAGTTTGTCACGCTGGCTCATGCCGACCGTATCAATCAACACGGTATGCTTGTTCTTGAGCTCTTTCAATGCGATGCGCAGATCGGCTTCATCCTTGACCGCGTGTACCATCACGCCCAGAATTTTCCCGTAAATGCGCAATTGTTCGTAGCCGCCGATCCGGTAGCCGTCCGTCGTAATCAGTGCCAGTTTGGACGCGCCGTGTCGCATGACGCAGCGCGCTGCCAGTTTGGCCGTCGTGGTGGTTTTGCCGACCCCGGTCGGACCGACCAGTGCGAAAACACCGCCCGATTCCAGCATATCGCTGTCACAGGTAATTGATTTCAGATTATTGGCCAGAATGGATTTGATCCACGTCAGGCCCTGATTCAGGTCACCCGATTTGGGCATGTTTTCGATCAGGTGGCGCGACAGGCTGGCAGAAAAACCGGTGCCCAGCATTTCGCGCAGCAACTGCGCCTTGTGCGGCTCCTTCTTCTGGGTATTGCCCCAGCTGATTTCGGCCAGCTGCTCCTGCATCATGCCACGCATGGCACGCAGCTCGTTCATCAGTTCGCTGGCACCGGCACCATCGGCTGCCATTGAAGCTGCGGGTTGAAGCGGGCTTTCGGGCACCGGCGCATTGGCACTCTGGGGGGCAACGTCGCGCACCGGCTTGTGGATTTCGCCCTGTTTTTTTCTGATCGCAAAACGGTTTTGCGATTGCAGTATCGGGTGGCTTTGAACCTGATTTTTTGCAGCAGCAACCTGTTCGGCCGGGCTGTCGTTAAGCTCGTCCATGTCCTCTTCGGCCAGAGCCAGGATTTCAACCTGTCCGTTGACGGTACGATTCGAAATAATGACGGCGTCCGGCCCCATGGCATCTCTTAATTTATTCAATGCTTCCCTTGAGGTTGCAGCGTAAAACCGTTTCACGTTCATGATTGTCCTCCGACCAGACTGGTAACTTTAATTGTTTTCGATTCAGGTATTTCTGCATGCGACAGTACCCGTAACTGCGGCAGCGAGCGCTTCAGGAAACGCGCCAGCAGCTGGCGCAATCCGGCCGGCACGATCAGGACCGGCGTCAGGCCCAGCTGCTCCTGATGACGGCTGGCCAGCTCGGTCTGACTGAGTATGGTGTCAGCCAGTCCCGGTTCCAGACCCACGCCATCCACACCGCCGCTTTGCAGTGCCTGTGCCAGCAGACGTTCCAGATGATTGTCCAGACTCATCACCGACAGTTCATTGGTGCCCGGGAACAGCTGCTGCACAATGGCCCGACCCAGCGCCACGCGCACCAGACTGGTCAGTTCATTGGTATCCTGAGTTTGCATTACGTTTTCAGCCAGCGTTTCAATGATGCTGCGCATGTCACGGATATGCACGCCTTCGGAAAGCAGGTTTTGCAGAATTTTCTGGAACGATGGCAGCGGCAGCAGTTTCGGTATCAGATCTTCAACCAGTTTCGGTGCTTCCTTGGCGACATAATCGAGCAGTTGCTGTACTTCATGGCGGCCCAGCAGTTCAGCGGCATGCGACGTAATCAGATGATTCAGATGGGTGGCAACCACCGTGCCGGCGTCAACCACGGTATAACCCATGGCCTGAGCCGATTCACGTCGGGTTGCATCGATCCAGACGGCCGGCAGACCGAAAGCCGGATCAACGGTGGGGCGACCTTCCAGCGTACCGCTGACCATGCCCGGATTAATTGCCAGGAACTGGCCGGGAAACGCTTCACCGGAGCCCATTTCCACGCCTTTCAGGCTGATGGTATAGGACGTCGGCTTGAGTTCGAGGTTATCGCGTATATGTACCGGCGGGGACAGAAAGCCAATATCCTGAGCAAACTTTTTACGTATGCCCTTGATACGTTTTAACAGTTCGCCGCCCTGCCCTTTATCTACCAGCGGTATGAGCCGATAACCGACTTCCAGTCCCAGCGTATCAACCGGCAGCACGTCCTGCCAGGTTGCTTCCTCATTTTCTGCCGGCGCTGCAACAGCCGGCGCTTCACCCGCCGCCTCGGCTTCGACTTTGGTGCGTTCCTTGATCGCATACGCACCGCCGCCCAGTACTGCAGCGAAAAACAGAAATGCGATATGCGGCATGCCGGGGATAATCCCCATCCCGCCGATGATGACAGCAGTAATCAGCAGCACCTGTGGTTTGGACAGCAACTGTGCGATCAGCTGATCGCCGATATTCTTGTCACTGGCCACCCTTGAGACGACGATACCGGCGGCAGTCGATATGATCAGCGATGGAATCTGCGCCACCAGTCCGTCACCGATGGCCAGCAGGGTGTAATTTTTCAGTGCCGTGGCAAAATCCATGTCGTGCTGCACCAGACCGACCACCAGGCCACCGACCACGTTAATCACCGTGACCATAATCCCGGCAATCGCATCGCCGCGTACGTATTTGCTCGCACCATCCATGGCGCCGTAAAATTCGGCTTCCTGGGCGACTTCAGTACGGCGCCGGCGTGCTTCCTGCTCCTGTATCAGACCGGCATTCAGATCGGCATCGATCGCCATCTGTTTGCCGGGCATGGCGTCCAGGGCAAACCGGGCACCGACTTCGGCAATCCGGCCGGCACCCTTGGTGACGACGGTGAAGTTAATAATGGTCAGAATCACAAACACCACAATACCCACGGCATAATTGCCACCGATCAGAAAATGGCCAAACGCTTCAATGACCTTGCCGGCCGCATCCGGTCCGGTATGACCTTCAGTCAGCACCACCCGGGTTGACGCCACATTCAATGACAGACGCAACATGGTACTGACCAGCAGCACGGTAGGAAATACCATGAAGTCGAGCGGCTTGACGGTATAAAAACTGGTCATCAGCACGATGATAGACAGTGCAATATTGAAACTGAAAAAAATATCCAGCACAAACGCCGGCAACGGCAAGACCATCATCGCCAGTATCATGACAATCAGTAATGGCGCGGTGAGGGTTTTGCTGGTGAGCATGTCCATATCGCGCATCCAGGCTGGCAACAGGCTATTCATCCAGGTCCTCCGCAGTCTGATCTGCATCGGCCAGGCCCTGTTTGGCCAGTTTCAATTGAATGGCTGCTGCAGAAGTCGGATCAAGCTCCACCGGCACGTCAATGTTGTCCGGCTTTTGCGGCACCAGACCGCCAAACGATTTAAAGGTACGCAACTGGAAGACATAGGCCAGCACTTCGGCCACTGCGGTATACAGTGCTTCGGGAATTTGCGCGTTGAGTTCGGCATGGGCATACAGGGCACGTGCCAGCGGCGGTGCTTCCATGAACGGAATATGATGTTCGGCGGCGATTTCGCGTATGCGCGCTGCCACCAGATCCATCCCTTTGGCCACCACCACCGGTGCATTCATGCGGCCTTCCACATACTTCAGTGCCACGGCATAGTGAGTCGGGTTGGTGATGACCACGTCGGCAGTCGGGATCTTGCTCATCATGCGCCGGCGTGCCATTTCACGCTGCTGCTGACGGATTTTTGCCTTTATCTGCGGATTACCGTTGGCTTCCTTGTTTTCCTGGATGACTTCCTGGCGTGTCATCTTCATCTTGTTGGCATAGCTGCGCAACTGGAATGGCACATCGATGGCCATGATGACGATCAGTCCGCAGGCGATGGAGATGAAGCACACGACAACCAGATTGGCCACATGACCTATTCCTGCCTTGGACGATTCGGTGACCAGTCCGATGATGGCACCGTAGTGGCTCTTCATCACCAGATACGCAACCGAGCCAACGATGAGCGCCTTGCCCAATGCCTTGAACAGTTCCACCAAAGCACGTACCGACACCATGCGTGCCAGTCCTGGTATCGGGTTCATGCGTTCAAAATTGGGCATCAGGGACTGCAGGGAAAACAGCCAGCCACCCAGCAGGGCCGGCGCCATCAGCGAGACCACCACCAGTATGCCGCCCAGCGGTGCCAGCGCCAGCGCCATTTGCACCACATGACTGCGCTGCATATCGAACAACAGCGCCATGTCGAAGGCCATGCCGCGTTCAAAATGCAGCGAGCTGCTCAGCATGTTGCTGATCTGCTTCACAATTTCACCGCCACTCATCCAGAGTCCGACTCCGGCGGACATCAGCAGCAGCGCCGTACCCATTTCGCGCGAGCGTGGCACATCCCCTTCTTCACGAGCGCGCTCAAGCCGCCGCGAGGTTGCCTGTTCGGTTCTTTCTAAGCCGCTCTCTTCTGCCATCATCCACACCCGTGATCGATTTAACCCTGGACTGGCGCAACAAAACGGCGCGCAGTCTCATACAGGCTCGATTATTCCCTCTGTGACCCAAAAGGCATCGGATGAATACAGGCTTATATACCCTTTATTTTGCATGTTGACCTGCATCTCGATTAATTAAAAAGCAACCCAGCCTACGTGATACACTCAAAAAAACGAGAAAAAATTCAACCATGACCGACAGCACCCTGTATCAAACTCCCAAACCATGCTTCCCGTTCCGACCTGCCGATCTGCTGGCCGGACTGTCGGTTGCCAGTATTTTGCTGCCGGAAGCAGTGGCGTATGCTGCCATTGCCCATCTCCCGATTCAGGCCGCCATCAGCGCCATGCTGGTCGGTCTGCTTTGTTATGCCGCGCTGGGCAGTTCCCGGTTTGCGATTGTGTCTCCAACTTCCTCATCGGCCACCCTGGTGGCCGCAGCGGCCCTTTCTCTGCTGCCGGGCGGCAGCTCTTTGCAGACCACCCTGAGTTTTGCACTGGTCATTCTGACCGGCGCCGGGCTGATTCTGGTCGCGTTTGCGCGTCTGGGGCGACTGTCGGCGTTTGTTTCGCGACCGGTGCTGCGCGGCTTTTCATTTGCACTGGCAGCGACCATCATCATCAAACAGTTACCCAAAATACTGGGCGTCAATGCCAATGGCTCCAACCCCTTCATGCTGCTGGCCGATCTGGTGACGACCATGCACGACTGGTCATGGTGGAGCCTGGCATGGGGCATCGGCGCACTGCTGCTGCTGACCGGATTGAAACGCGCTACCAATATGCCGGCCGCTTTTGTGGTACTTGCACTGGGTATCGGCCTGTCTTACAGCCTTGACCTGACCCAACTGCATGTGGCCACAGTGGGTTATTTCAGTCTGGGCATGCCGGTTGCGGGTCTGCCGGTCCTCAATATGAAACAGTGGCTGGACGCTGCCGAACTGGCCGGTGGTCTGCTTGTGATTATTTTTTCGGAATCATGGGGCAGCATCCGCAGTCTGGCCATCAAACATGGCGATCCTGTCGAACCGAACCGGGAACTGTTTACGCTGGGGGCGGCCAATCTGTTTTCCGGTCTGTTGCAGGGCATGCCGGTCGGTGCCGGATTTTCAGCCAGCGTTGCCAACGAATCCTCCGGCGCGCAAAGCCGCTGGGCCGGCGTCTGTGCTGCAATCAGCGTGCTGCTGCTGGTTCTGTTTGGCAAACCCCTGATCGAACATATTCCTGAACCGGTGCTGGCGGCCACTGTGGTCGGTGCATTGCTGCATGCCCTCAATCCGCAACCGATACTGGAACTGTGGCGCATCAACCGCGACCAGTACCTGACCTTGGGAGCGATTGTGTCAGTGCTGTTCTTCGGCGTGCTGCACGGCATGCTCATTGCTGTCGGCTTATCCATTGCTTCGGCCATCCGCACCTTCAGCCAGCCTGCAGTACGCGAACTGACCGAACTGGACAACACCCGCAACTATGTCGATCGCGAAAACCATCCGCAGGCCCTGCCGCATGAACAGATTTTGATTCTGCGTCCGGAAGAACCGCTTTTTTTTGCCAGCGTGGACGGCATCATGGATGTGATCAGAAACAGCGTCAATCAGCGTGCCGACTGCAAAATTCTGGTATTGAGTCTGGAACAAAGCAACGATCTGGACAGCAGCGCACGCGACGCCGTCATGGAGTTATGCTTGCAATTGCAGCATCGCGGCATCATCATCCTGCTGGCGCGGGTCAAAGATCCGGTACGCCACCTGCTGACTGAAACTGCCGGCGACCTGTTTGATGGCAAACTGTTCTGGAGCGTGGCCGACGCTGCTGACCGGGCGGAACAACTGTTATGAGCACACCTGTCCAGACCGACTTCGCGCAACTGTCCCCGGAATGTGTACTCGACGCCATCGATGCGCTGGGCTTTGTCACCAATGGACGCCTGCTGGCACTGAACAGTTATGAGAACCGGGTGTATCAGGCCGGTATCGAAGAGGCACAGCCCCTGGTGGCGAAATTTTACCGGCCACTGCGCTGGTCCGATGCAGCGATCCTTGAAGAACATCAGTTTGTGGCCGAACTGGTGGAGCAGGAAATTCCGGTAGTACCGGCGCTGACCATTCAGGATCGCACTCTGCATTATTTCAACGGCTATCGCTACGCGCTGTTTGCGCGCCATGCCGGACGCGCACCGGAACTGGATCATCCTGGTGTACTTGAATGGCTGGGGCGCTTCATTGGCCGCATCCACGCTGTCGGCGCACGCTGTGCCTATCAGGCCCGACCGGGCATCAACGTGCAGAATTACGGCATTGCCTCGCGTGACTTTCTGGTCAGTCACCAGTTTATTCCGGCCGATCTGAGCCAGGCCTATCAGACCACCTGTACGCAGCTGCTCGAAGAAGTGCAGCGCAGCTTTGACCGCGCCGGCAACATTGCGCAAATTCGGCTGCACGGCGACTGTCATCTGGGTAACGTGCTGTGGACCGAGGCCGGTCCGCACTTTGTCGATTTTGACGACAGCCGCATGGGACCGGCGATCCAGGATTGCTGGATGCTGCTGTCGGGCTCCAGAGCAGAAATGACCGGCCAG